>Ga0265342_10000144_pt1 | contig 80442 bp, 65 predicted proteins | sample 4CB327metaG_FD_203125 | JGI IMG/M metagenome (GOLD analysis project Ga0265342, IMG submission 203125) | Rhizosphere microbial communities from Carex aquatilis grown in University of Washington, Seatle, WA, United States - 4-CB3-27 metaG | ecosystem: Host-associated > Plants > Roots >...
CCCCGCAGATCCCGCTCATCGGGTGGGCACTCGCGGTCGACGCGCTCATTCCGATCATCCCTGCGAAGGACAGCACCGACCGCGGAAACGCGCTGACCTTAACGGGAGAGTTTGTGAGGGGCACCGGGGATGCCGACCAATACACGGGAATGACCGCAGGCGCGACCATGCCGAATGTGTACCCCTTGCCTGACCTCACCCCGACTAGTGCCTCGGGAGCCGCGACGCCGCAGCCCGCGACCGGGGCAGCCCCCCTGGTCGGCGCCCCGTACACTCCCAACGTCGACCCCGGACTGGTGGCGTTCGATATGAACGACCGCCTTCACACCATTCATTGGCAGACATTTATCGTCGGCGTCCAGTACTACCTGCCTCCCAGAGGGCGCGTCTTCATCAGCGGAAACTACAGTCAGGGAAAGTCCAACAATATAGCGAATCTCTATCATCCCAGTTCGCCCACGCAGCCGTGGGTGAATTCCATGGCAGTATTCCAGTCTTCGCGGTACGTCGATGGGAACATCTTCTTCGACATAACGCGCTCCATTCGGACGGGCTTTTCCTATCAACGGGTCGATCAGAATCTGACCGACGGTACGAGCGCCCACAACAATCGCTTCGAGCTGACTTTGCTCCACTTCTTATAGCTGGCCCGGTGCCACGAGAGGATGAACCATGCGAGTACAAATGAAGAAAGTGCGATCCTCATTGATTGTCGGCGCTGCAGCGTTCATGGCGGTTGTCGCCGGCCTGGCATGCTCCGAGAGCTTGTCCGAGAGCTCGTTTCAACCCATCACGGAGGGTGCTCAGCCATGGGTGCCGCCTTCAGGCTGGAATGAGCTTCCCTGCTCAACTGGGTACTACGAACCCATCGACTCCGGCACCTGCAAAGGTTGCACAGGGGCAATCGCGTACGCTCTTTGCGTTGGAACCAACTTCACCCAATGCACGTGCGGAGGGCCCTACTGGCCCGGTGCGGTGTGCCCGAAAGGGACTCCTTGTTCTGGCAACGATTTTCCGCCGTTCAACTGGATCCAGTTTCCGGACTAGCGCCGGCCCTGGCTAGCCTAGGTGCACATCCAACCGGCGCCGCGCCGGGGCCTAATTGTTCTGCGCGCCATCCTGGATCCAATTCTTGATGAGATCCTGCTTTTCTTGGGGAAGCGCGGTTCCAGTGATGAAGAACACGGTCCCACTGGTCAAGAACGTGTTGATGTCCGCCGGCATTTCGCTTCCGCACGGCACCGGCGCCGGCGCCGGATCCTGGACCTTCAAGAACAGCATGCTACTGTCCGGATCGCCCGGGACCACACGCTTTCCCAGTTGGTTGCAACTCGTCCCAATGCACGGCCGGTCGAAGAGGCTCCAGTACGCGCGAACCTTCGAACTCATATCGAGGCCGCTGTTGCCGGGGGTCAGTGCGTTCGCGCCGGCCACGCCGTAGTAGTGGCAATAGTCGTTGGCGCAGGTCGGTTGGATGACTTCCGTGTAGACTTTGGTGAACGAGTTGGCAGCCGGCGGGGCACTTGAGCCGCATCCGAGGCTGAGAGCCGCGGAAACGGAGAGTGCGAAAGCCGCTCCCAGAAGAGTGTGTCTCATCGATTCCTCCACAAGCCCATGTTTGACACTGGATTCCGAAAATTTACAATGCCCTCCTGGCTCGAACCACTCATTTTGATCGCTGCTCTTCAAGATGCCCAGATGGCCTCGACAAACGGTTTCGACCGTCTCGATGACCAAGATCGGCGACGTGACCATGCCGCTGGTCGATGGCCACGAGCGCCGTCTTGGTCACGTGAGCCGGCCCTAACAGGCCGCAAGCCGATGAGCTTGCTCACCTCGGCATCCGCCCGCCCGAGTGGGTCGGAACCGACGAGATCCACAAGCCCGTTTGTAGTCCAGAGCCCACGAGCATCGACCGCATGATTCCAGGCACTTGGAGGAATCGCGACAGCGAGGTGCGGCATGGGCACCTTGGCGATGAAATCTGAAGTCCGAAACTACCGTTGACCTGGCTGTCCATCCGTGTTCGATTCCGTCCGAGGCAAGCTGGCCCCTGAGCGAGCTTTGCAGTTTATCGGCAGCCAGATATGCGCTACGATGTTTCGGGTCACGAGTATTCGGCCCGCATCGGGAATAGCCACAAGGCGTTGAGAAAGCGTATTCGCGACAATGCACGAATTGGCACCATGGAGGATGTGATGCGAACCAGAACCCGGAAAGCGAAACACGTTTCGACGCGCGGCTATTTGTCTTTGTTTGTTGCCGGAACCCTGTTTTGGGGCTGCAGCTCGTCCAAAGGTTCGAGTTCGGCCGCCGGGGCGCCGGCTTCGGGCGGCGCCACCCACGCGGGCGGGACAGTGAGCGGTGGTTCGCTTGCCACGACCGGCGGCGGTTCGACGTCAAGTGGTGGCGTTTCGTTGGTCGGCGGCGTGGCAACGTCAGGCGGGACGGTAGCATCCGGTGGTGTTGTCAGCAGCGCCGGCGCCTCCAGCAACGGCGGGGCTAGCAGTATGGGTGGTGCAACGGGCATGGGCGGCGCTAGCAGTTCGAATACCGGGGGCGCGGCCGGCGTTTCCAGCATTCCAGGCACTGGCGGCGCTGCCGGCGCAGGTGGTACTCCAGGCACCGGCGGCACCGGCGGCGCCACCAAGACAGGCGGCTCGGTTGGCACGGGCGGCGCTGGCGCTTCGGCAACCGGGGGCGCGACCGGCGCGGCAGGCACCGGCGGCGGCAAGGACGCAAGCCCGCCTGCGGGAGATGCGGGCGTCGGATGGGATACTGTCGACACCATCCTGGCCCGAATTGTCGCGCCGACATTCCCGAACCTCGATTGCGACGTAACCCAGTACGGAGGCGTAGGCGACGGGACCACTGACAACACAGCAGCATTCAGCAAGGCCATCGCGGACTGTTCCAGTAAAGGTGGCGGCCGGGTCGTCGTGCCTGCAGGCACGTTCTTTACCGGACCCATCGAGATACTCAGCAACATCAATTTGAACGTGGGTACGGGTGCGACGCTCAAGTTCTCGACCGATGCGACCAAGTACCTTCCCGTGGTCGAGGTCTCCTGGGAAAGCAGCCTCCTCTATAATTACCATCCACTCATTTGGGCCCACGATGCGACCAATGTTGCGATCACCGGCGGCGGGACCATCGATGGAAACGCGACCAGCAACGATTGGTACGCATGGGCTGGGAAGGAGACTGCAGACCAAACCGCCTTGCGCACCCAGAACGCCAACGGCGTGCCCATAGCGCAGCGAATCTACGGGGCAGGCCACTATTTGAGGCCGGGTCTCATCGAATTCATGAACTGCACCAACATCTTGTTCGACGGGTTCACGGCCAAGAACTCGCCGTTCTGGACGATTCACCCAGTGCTCAGCACGAACATCACCGCGACCAACATTACCGCCTTAGGCAGCGTGGGCAATACCGATGGATTCGACCCCGAATCGTGCACGGACGTTCTCGTCAAGAACGCCACCATCCAAGTGGGGGACGATGCCATCGCGATCAAGGCGGGTCGTGATCGGGACGGGTGGACCTACTACAAGACGACCCAAAACGTCGTGGTTCAGAATTGCACGCTTACCGCGAAGGTGGGCGGAGTGTCCATGGGAAGCGAAATGTCCGCCGGCATTCGCAATATCTACATCGAGGATAGCACTTTCTCGAATTCAGCCGGAAATCTCCAATATGCGATCTATGTCAAAGCGGCCGTCACCCGCGGTGGTTTCATCGAGGACATCTACGCCAGACGGCTGACCGTCGCGACGGTGAGCAATCTCCTCTATATGACGGGTCACTATGTGAGTGGGGCCGTGATCGGAGCCACGAAGTACGCGACCTTCAGCAATATCAATATCGACACTGCGACCGTGGCTCGCACGAGCAGCAGCGCCTTCCTGGTGGCAGGCGCCGACGCCACCGCGCTGGCCACCGGCATCAGCCTCAGCAACATCACAGTAACCCAGTCGGCCACTCCCGTACTTTCGTCGGGATCGGGGCACTACACCGGTCTGACAGTGTCGAACGTGACGGTGAACGGGGCGACCTTCAACCCTCCCTCGTCGGCGCCGTAGTGCGGCCTGCCCACGCCGAGGTGGTCCCGCGTCGATGGGTGATCGCCTAACTGCAACTCGGAACGTCTTGAAAATCATGGGCCAAGCAAGAAGATGGCGAGGTTGCATGCCAGAACTTCGGGAAAGGTAGGTCGATGAGGAAGTTAGCTCGCTTCGGGCAGTCGGTGTTGGTTGCCATGCTCGCGCTTGGGCTGGCCTGCTCGGGAAGCCCGCACGGCACCCCGCTGGGGGGTGCTTCGCCGAGCGCAGGAGCGAGCGGCGGTTCCTCTGCATCGGGCGGGATAACGGAGAGCGGAGGTATGGTGGATACGGGCGGTTTCTCGTCGCCCGGCGGCACGTCGAGCGGGGCAGGGGCAGGGCGTGCTGGCGGCTCCGCGGCGACAGGCGGCATTCCCGGCGGGGCAGGGGCAGGAAACACCGGCGGCTTTTCCTCGGCAGGCGGAGCGTCGAGCAGCGGCGGCGTGATTTTGAGTGGTGGCTCGCCAGCGACCGGTGGCTCGACAAGTGGTGGGTCACGGGCATCAGGTGGAACTCTAGTGGGAGGCAGCGCCGTGGGTGGTGTGACGTCGCGGGGCGGGACCTCCACTGGGGGAATCTCGACCGGAACTGGAGGTTCAACGGTACAGTCATCGGGTGGGAACGCTCCCCTGGCGCCAACCGACCTCAACATTGCCGAGCGTGCAGCGTCCCTGAATGTGGAGGGAACGCCGGCCTTCGGATGGGTTCCCAACGATCCAGATGGGAATGAGATTCAATCCGCCTACCAAATACAAGTGACACGGGTGAGTGACAGCGTGCTGATTTGGGATAGTGGCAAGATTGCCTCTAGTTCCGAATCCTTCGTCCCCTATTCTGGACCTGCGCTGGCCGCGGGTACGAGCTACACCTGGACTGTTCGTACGTGGGATCGTAGTGGCCTGGCCTCTCCTTGGGCAGCGCCCGCGAGTTTCGACACAGGTCTTAGTGATTCCGATTGGCAGGCCAGTTGGATTCGGCGAACCACCACCGAGGCTGACGACTACACGCTTGCCCGTCGCGAGGTGACAATTGGCGCTAGTCCGGTCACCAGGGCTCGTGCCTACGTGTCCGCGTATCACCAGTACGAGCTGCGATTGAATGGGACTGTTGTGGATCGTGGACCAGCCTTCTCGTATCCGGGGGAAGGTTACTACCAAGCCACCGACATCACCAGCCAAGTGAAGGCGGGCTCTCCGCTTGCCATCGGCATCATCTACCACTGGTATGGCGCGGGGAAAGGTCGCCCGGCGGCAGTGCCTGGTCTGCTGGGCCGATTCGTCGTCGACCACGCGGACGGCACACACGATGTCATCCTCACGGATGGCAACTGGCACGTTCGCCGTGCGTCCCAATGGCAGACCGGCGCTCCGACACGGAGCTTGCTCCTCGATCTTTCCCAAGAGTACATCGAGCAAATCGACTCGACCCAAGTGCCTGCTGGCTGGGACCAGCCTGGCTACGTTGATACAGCCTCACCCTGGACTGCCGCGCAGGTGGTGGGCGTGCACCCCGCTAGCGTGTTTACCCACCTGACCGGCCAGGAACCGCGCGTGGTTCGCAGTGTCGTGACGCCCGTCTCGGTCAAGACCCTTTCTGACGGCGCAGTGGTGGCTGACTTCGGCACGGTCATACCAGCGCGACCCGACATACAATTCCAGTCCGGGAAGTCCGGCCGAACCCTGAGTATTCTCACTGGCTATGAGCTAACTTCCGACGGGCACGTGTCAGCCGCCGTAAATTCGACACAAGAGACTACCATGTCCTTCAGCTACACTGAAAGCGATGGGGTGCAGGAGTTCCTGCCTTTCACGTACCTTGGCTGGCGCTACTTGCAGATATCGGCCCCAGGAGAGACGCTTTCGGCAAGCCAGATTTCTACGATTGTTGAACATTCAGACTCGCCCCCGCAATACGCCGCGACCTTCACGAGTTCGGATGCGACGGTCAATGCGGTATTCGCTCTGCTGCAGCGCTCGGCGCTGTACTCCATGCAACAGCAGTTCGTGGACACTCCGACGCGGGAAAAGGGGCAATTCCTGGGCGACGCGGTAAACGACTCCTACACGACGATGCTGGGATTGGGGGAGCGGTCTTTGACACGCAAGGCGCTGCGGGAGTTCATAGCCTCTCAGGTCCATTACTGGACTGACGGCCGTCTCAATGCGGTCTATCCCAATGGAGATGGCCAGCGTGACATTCCCGACTATACGGAAAGGTTCCCGAATTGGCTTCTTCGATACTATCAGACAACCGGCGACAGCGCGCTGTTGGCCGAGGCCCACGACACCGCACAGAACGTCGCCGAATACATATGGAAATACGTCAATACCACGACCGGGCTGGTCACAAACCTTGCGGGCGGCAGTGGCCAGTATCAGTACGGCATCGTTGATTGGCCGGCGGGAGAACGGTTCAGTTACGACATGACCACGGCTGTTCGAACGACTGTGAACATTCTGGCCGTGGATGCAATGCGAAGTATGGCGGCCATTGCCACAGCTCTGGGACGTCCGGCCACTGAAACAAGCCTCTACAAAGGACGCGCCGATCAACTCACGACGGCCATCAACGCAAAACTGCTACGCTCCGACGGAATCTACATTGACGGTCTAACGTCGGCGGGAAAACAAAGCACACACGCCTCGCAGATCGCGAACTCTTACGCAGTTGCGTTTGGGGTGGCACCCTCGTCGAGTTGGTCACAAATAGGCACCTACGTGGCTGGCCTCGGCATGCAACAAGGTCCGATGACCGCGCATTGTCTGCTGCAGGCACTCGGCGATGCTGGCATGACTGACCAAGTGATAGCGCGCTTGACGGACAAATCTGGGCTCGGGTGGGCCAACATTCTCTCACAGGGGGGGACGTTCACCTGGGAATCGTGGACCGCGCCCAGCGAAGGGAATAGTGAGTCGCATGGCTGGGGCAGCGAGGCCATCGTCGACATCGTTGAATCCTTGGTTGGGTTGCGGGTGACCGGAGCTGGCGCATCGACCATTCAAATCGCGCCACCGGCGACGGGGCTCACGAGCGTGAGCAGCACCGTCCACACCGAACGCGGCGCCGTCCAAATCAACTGGCAACGCCCAGCCAAGGGCGGCTTCCTGCTCGATGTGACCGTTCCCGTGAACGTTGGCGCAACCGTCGTGTTGCCCATCACCAAGCCGGCGAGCACCTCCGCCAGCGGTGACGGCCAACCCACCTTCGTCTCCGAAGACGCGGCGCACGCGAGCTACACCGTCGGTTCGGGACAGTCTTCTTTTGTCGTGGGCGAATAGGGTCGCCGCACCAAACGACTATGGCGATCCCGTGACGCGAATGCCTTCCAGGTACTTGCGCGCCGCCGGCAAGTCGGGATCGCCGGGGTTGGCACTCGCTACGAACCTCTTGCATGCAATGGCGAAACGCCGGGCGTAGCTGCCGTCGACGTTCGAGAGGAACTGGTAGGCCATGCCGAGGTTCTTCCAGACCCCTGCCCCCATGTCGACCTTGCGCGTTCCAGGCGACGCCGGAATCCCGAGCTCCTGATCGCCGCCGATTTCGGCAACGACACCTTCGAGCAGACGAAGCGCGGTGCGGGCCGGATCGACTGGGTCGCCGCGCTCTTGACCGTAGAGAAGCGCGAGGTGCGCGCGTGCGATTTGGGTATCGAGCACGCGCTGACCGAGCGCCCGTTCCCAGGACTCGTCCGGGGCGCGCAGGGTTGCTGTGACATCGTAGGCGCCAATGGCCAGTTGATCCCGCTCCAGCCACTCGTCGTAGGGTGGAAAATCACCCGCCCGGACCAACGAGCGAATCAGGCCGTAGATGATCAACCTGTATCCGTTTTCCCAGCTTCGATCCCACTCGTCGAGCTGACCGATGAAGACCACCGCCCGATTGGGATTGAGTTCGAGCAGTTGCTTTAGATTCCAACCACGCTTGCCATAGCCCCCCTCGGGCAAGTTCACATCACCAACCAGCCGCCGTTTGCGTGCCAGATACCAGGGCTTGCTCAGATAGTCGCTATCCAAGTGAATGACGTCGGGTCGAAGCCTCTCGACTTCGTGGAAATAGCGGACGGACCCCGTGACGTCGTCCCCCATCGAGGTGATCGCGATTGCATTGGGTGGAATCGACGCGAAGGCGGCGGTGGTGAAATCTCGGAGCACGGTATTGTTCCGTGCGTTGGCTTGCCCGGCATGAACGGCAACGCCAACGGCGAACACCGCCCCGACTCCCACTGGGGCCAAGCGCAGCAACGAAGCGTGCGCAGTCGACCGCTGCCACAAAAAGGCGAAGCCAAGTCCGGATGCAATTGCGAGGAGCAAATCGGACTGGATGCAGAACCGGCCAAGAATACCGAGCCAGAGCGGTCTCGCCGTGGACAGATTGGAAAGCGCGCAGAAGGTCAGGCAGTAGCAGCAGAGAACGAAGAGAAGGACGGTGACCGCATTGCGGCTTGGGCGATTCTTCACGCCGAGATACATACCTACCAAGCCGAGCACGGGACCGAACCAAAGTAGGCGCGGGAAGGCGCGGCCCCACATCAGCCAAAGAGTCGGCAAAAACGTGCCCTGCGTGACGAAGGCGCTTTCTTCGCTGGTCCGCCCCATGCTGAAGGTTCCATAGTCGCGACGTAGAACGTGGTTGATGAGACCAGCAACACTGGTTTCATCGCCCCACGACACCGCTGCCGCGGAGGCAGATGCCGGCATGAGGTAGAGATAGGGAAGCAAGCCGAGGAGGCCAAGCGCGAGGGCCATGGCCACGCCCCTTGCGCCAAGGGTGCGCCGAGCGACCCACAGCGAACGCAAAACCAAGGGCGCTCCGACGAACACGAAGGTGTGGTGGTTGCACATGGCAAGACCACTGGCGAAAAGCAACGCCAATACGTCGCGACGGGAAAGGGTGCGTTCGATACGCGACCAGAGGTAGAAGGCCAAGGCCACGAACATGGCATTGAGCCCAAAGACCTCCGCGCCAGTCGCGTGCGACCAAACCATGGGGTTCGTGCCAAAGAGCGCCGCGGCCAGAAGGCCAGCCGCCGCGTTTCGCGTCCATGACTGAACCACGGCACACGCCAAGCCGCCCGCCGCGGCCATGGACAAGGCGGACACCAGATTGACCCGCCAAGCAGGCGAGTGTCCAAGCGGAAGCGCGGCGAAGAACCGGGCCAGGAGAGCGAACAAGGGATAGCCCGGAGGGTGGGGAACGCCGCCAGTGAGCGCGGCCGCCGTGAGTTCGCCGCTGTCGCCGCCCGCCACTGAAGGATGCAGGGTCGCGATGTAGAGCACCGCCAAGAGCAAGAAGGCCAGATATGGAGCCAGCCGAGCCCAGGCGGCCGGCTCAGCCAGGGAAGCTGGAATCAGAGGGCCAGCGTTCGCGCTTTCTGCGACGATGCGCTTGCTTGGCCTTGGTCCCGATCTTCTCCTTGCCATGGGCTAGTTCGAGGACAAGACCTCGCATCCTAATACCCCGATGGGTACACAATTTGTATTCCGTTGACTGGCGCACGCTGCGTCCCATAGGTCGACGTTCTTGGCTGTGCGGTCAAGGTGAAGCCGGGCCCGCTCACATTGCGAAACACGACATAGTTGCCGGCGCCTGCGCTGCCGCCATCCGCGCCGGACGCCAGCGTATATCCAGGGAACGTACTGGTAGACGGCCCGGTTTGTGTCACGGAGTACGTCGTCGAGCCAATCGAGTATTCGTACAGGCGCGTGTCCGACGAATTGATGTAGGAATAGCAATAGACATAGACATCGTATCCTCCGTTCATCGTGTCGGGCAATCCCGTCACACTGATGGTCGCCGGCAGAGTACTCGACCTTGGGTCGAGGTAGCCATTCATCATGCGCGTGTCACCAGGAGCATCGACGAAAGAATTGCTCCAGGTGTCGATCGCACCATCGATCGGAGTCATGGTCCAGCTCGCGAACGCGGCGGTCGCAACGCCGTTTGCGAGCACGAGTGATGGAAGAGTTCCCGTGGCGCCCGTGGCGCTATTCCAGTGGGTGGCTGGCTTCACGCCCGCGCTTTCGCTGGCGGCCATCGCCACCGTTCCAGACGGCGCGGCCGAGCCATTGGGCATGCCTCCGACGAAGTCGATGCTCAGGATTTGCGGCAGGCGCGCGCCGTCTGCTTCCGCATCACCCGTTCCGTCCGTTCCGGAACTATCGACAGCGGCAGTCCCGGCGCCGTCGGCCTCGGCGTTACTGAAACTCTCGGCCGCGACGTCCATAGGCGCGTTACCGTCGGCGAAAAGTGGAATGTCGATCGCCACATCCTGAGGCGCGCGAGCATCCGATAGGGGCTCCGCATCCGCGGCCAGCGTTCCCCCCGTGTCACCCGCTCCAGATTCGCTTGTCTCGATCGGCGCCACCGCGTCGACCACGAAACCAGCGTCTGGCTGGGTGGTTCCCGTCGCTCCACCTGTCATCGTCCCGCCCGTCGCAGAGCCACCAGTCGCGGCACTCCCGCCGAAGGCGACGCTGCCGCCTCCCCCCCCCGATCCAGCATCCGTCGTGACTGCAACCGTTCCACCAGCCCCTGTGCCCGAGCCCGCATCGCTGGCGGCGTCCGTGCGCCCCGACCAAGGCTTGGTAAGGTCTACACAGGCCGCAAAAAGAACTGCCGCGGCGAATGCCAGCGGAATGGACGCGTAAGAGCGAGTGAGTATCATGTTGAGTATTCTCTGGTGCTTGGCGCGGCATTTTGGAGTCATGCCCCTCCAAATGCAACCTCCGCGAGACCGTCGAGGCCGTCGGCGAGGCAGTCGGTGCGCCCCTTCATCGACGGAAGCTGGATGCTGATGAGGGTGACACAAGTCACTTGCCCGCTAGCTGAGAATGTTCAAAGCTCCCGTCCATGCGGACAGCCCAACGCCCTGCGATTGCATGGAATCGGAAAGCGCTCTTGGCGACACTGGCTGTGGCCCTGCTTGTCGCCGCTGGTTGCGGGAGAACCTCGGTAGCTGCGAAGCCCGATGGCGCGGGAAGCGATACCGTGCCCCTTGCCCAGCCTGACACTTCGAGTGCCGTGAGCGATTTGCCCGCCACCACCAGCGACACCGCAACTACCCCCATCGAGGACGCACTGACGGTACCCGATCTGTTGGCCAGCGATCCGCCCACGAATCGCGATCTTCCGACGACCAACGATCTGCCCGGCGATCGATTCCAGCCCGCCGAGGTGGCCGACGTCAGCGCCATGGATCTCAGCGGCAGCAGCGATGGCGGCTCGTCCGACAGGCCGCTCGCCATCGACCTGCAACAGCCGATCGATGCGTCTGGCGACCCGCCACGACTTGGCTGGGATATTGGCTACAGCCCCGACGCGGCCGGACTCGCCGAGTCGTGCACCCAGACCGGCGGTACGGTGGGAGTTGTGAGCTGTTGGATGCGCACCGATCCCTACGCCGAGTTCTTCGACACGTGTGCTCTGCCCCTCATCGCTTGCACTTGCTCATATACGTGCACGCCAGTCATTGCTTGCTCTTGCCCCAACCAAGGCTGCTTCCTGCCCGCCTACGGCTGCGTCGGCCGTGCCGCGATCTGCACTGTGGGCGAGGATCAGTCCTGCAACGATAACCCGGCGCTCTCATCCATCCGGGGCAAGTGCCTGGATGGCGGCCACTGCCTTTGCGGACGCTCCGGACTCAATCCTACCAGCGGCAAGTGCCTATAGCCTCGCCTCACGAAAGTGGCGTTAGAGGTTGCACTTCCCCACTTGCCATCGGAGACTCCGTGCAATGGAATATGCATCCGAGGTGTCCGTGGCGCGTGATGGGGCGAGGTTCTTCGACGAGAAGAAACGCGACCTCGGGTGGGCAGCTAAGGTTTCCAAGCGAAATCATCCCACACTGGGCGGCCTGACCGTCCTCGATATTGCCACGGCAGAGCCGTCGCTGGCGATGTTCCTGCGGTCGCTCGACAAGGGGCGGCTGTTCGTGCGGCCAACGGACGTCCTCGGCGAATCCTTCGCCTTTGCCTGGGCCTCGGGCTACGCCAACGGTCAGGAGATCCGCGTCCAAGGAGTGCTCGAAGACAAGTAGCAGTCACGCGAAACACGTGCACGGGCCGCCGGGCGTGGCGCCTCTGTTCACAGTTTCCGCCACGAAGCGCGCTCAACAGGAGGCCCCATCGCACCAGCAACCATCCGCACGATCGCGCTTCTCGGCAACCACGTCCCTAGGCAATGTGGCATTGCCACGTTCACGACAGATCTAAGCGAAGCCCTCGCCCGCGAGTTCTCCGCCGTGGATTGCTTTGTTCTGGCGATGAACGATGCGGGCAAGCACTACACCTACCCCTCCCGGGTTCGCTTCGAGCTGGCCGAGAACGACCCCGCGTCGTACCGGCGCGCCGCCGACTTTCTGAACGTCAACACCGTCGACGTGGTCTGCGTGCAACACGAGTTCGGCATCTTCGGCGGCAAGGCGGGCAGCCATGTACTTCCACTGCTGCGCGAGCTGCGCATGCCCATCGTGACCACGCTGCACACCATCCTGGCCGAGCCCAACTGCTTCAGCGCGCGGTTATGGACGAACTGACCGCGCTCTCCGAGCGCCTAGTCGTGATGAGCGAGCAAGGAGCGGCACTCCTGCAAAGCGTGTACGGTGTACCTGAACACAAGAGCGACATGATCCATCACGGAATTGCCGAACTGGCCTCCGCCAATGAAAGCAAGGATCAGCTCGGCGTCTCTGGCCGCTCCGTCATCCTGACCTTTGGCCTCCTGTCGCCGGACAAAGGCATCGAGTACGTCATCGACGCCCTCCCCGCCATCCTCGATCGTTTTCCGGAATCGGTCTACATCGTGCTCGGCGCGACCCATCCCCATGTCCGGGAACGCTACGGCGAGATGTATCGCCTGATGCTCGAAAATCGGGCCAAGGAATTGGGCGTCGATTCACACATGATCTTCCACAATCGCTTCGTCAGCCAAACCGAACTCACCGAGTTTCTTTCCGCGGCTGACATCTACGTCACGCCCTGAAGGCCGAACAGATCACCTCCGGTACGCTGGCCTATGCCGTCGGATCGGGTAAAGCCGCCATTTCGACGCCCTATTGGTACGCACGCGAGCTTCTGGCCGAGGGGCGCGGGCGCCTCGTGCCTTGGCGAGATCCCGGCGCGATTGCCACGGATGTCATCGATCTGCTGGCCAACGAGGACAAGCGGCTCGAACTTTGCCAGCGCGCCGCCAGCTATGGCCGCGACATGAAGTGGCCGGTGGTCGCACGCCGATACCACGAAACGTTCGAGCGCGCGTGTACCGATCACACGGTTCGCCTGCACGCGGCCTTTCAGGCCAAGACGCTCGCCGCGCGCGAGGCCGGACTGCCCGAACTTAACCTCGGCCACTTGGGCGCCATGACGGATCACACGGGACTGCTCCAGCACGCGATCTTCAGCGTGCCCAACTATGTCGATGGCTATTGCCTGGACGACAATGCGCGCGCGCTCTTGCTCATGACCATGGTCGAAGACGCGGGCACCGAGGATCCGAAATCGGTGCGCACGCTCGCCTCGCGCTACCTGGCCTTCGTCAGCCACGCTTTCAATAGCAAGCTGGGCAGGTTCCGCAACTTCATGACCTACGCCCGCGTCTGGATGGAGGACTGTGGTTCCGAGGACAGTCACGGCCGCGCCCTGTGGGCCCTCGGTTGCGTGGTTGGCCGCTCTTACGATCCGGGCCGGAACAGTCTGAGCGGACAGCTGTTCCATGCCGCCTTGCCAGCCTTGTCGGCCTTCACCAGCCCGCGCGCCTGGGCCTTCGCCCTTCTCGGTATCGGCGAATACCTGCGCGCCTTCAAGGGCGACAGCAACGTCGAGGCCATGCGCGCGATTTTGGCAGAGAGGCTGCTCGACATTTTTCGCCGCACCAACCGGCAGGACTGGCCCTGGTTCGAGGACAGTCTCACCTATTGCAACGCACGCTTGGCGCAAGCGCTTATCGTCTCGGGAGGCTCGATGGATCACGAAGAAATGACGTCGGTGGGTTTACGATCGCTGGAATGGCTGTCGTCGGTAGAGTTCTCGGACGAGGGCTACTTCGCGCCCGTGGGGTCGGACGGGTTCTACCCGCGCGGCGGAGCGCGCGCCGCGTTCGACCAGCAGCCGGTCGAGGCATGCGCCATGATCTCGGCGTGCATGGAGGCGCGCCGCCTCACGGGCGATAAGCGCTGGATGGAGCGCGCTCGCCGCGCCTTCAGCTGGTTCTTGGGGCAAAACCAGCTCCAGCAGGCACTGTACGACGCGACCACGGGCGGCTGCTGCGACGGCCTTCACCAGGATCGCATCAATGCCAATCAAGGCGCCGAATCGACTCTCTCCTTCCTGCTCGCCCTGTGCGAACTGCGTACGGCAGATCGCAGCGACATGGTCACACCCGTTCCACGCGAGGTCCGCTCATGAGCGCGAATCGTGGCTACGAGACGCTCTTTCACCGGCATCACAAGAACCCTATCTTGACCGCCGCCGACTGGCCCTATCCGGTGCACAGCGTGTTCAACCCAGGGGCGATCCGTCTGAAGGACGGCAAAACCTTGCTGCTCTGCCGGGTGGAAGACCGGCGCGGCCACTCGCACCTCTGCGCGGCGCGGTCAAGTAATGGCGTCGACGGGTGGATCGTGGACGCGGAGCCGACGCTCATGCCCGATCCGAAGAACTATCCCGAGGAACTGTGGGGGATCGAAGATCCGCGCATTACCTTCGTCGACGAACTCGGCAAATACGCCATCGCATACACTGCGTATAGCCGGGGAGGACCAGGGGTCGCGCTCGCGCTCACGGAGGATTTTCACACTTTCGAACGCTATGGCCTGGTCATGCAACCGGACGACAAGGACGCCGCCTTGTTACCCCGGCGCATGGATGGCAACTTCGCGCTCATCCACCGGCCGATGGCCGATTCGGGCGCCCATGTGTGGATTTCGTTCTCGCCCGATCTGCGCAACTGGGGCAGCCACAAGCTGGTGCTCCAGGCGCGCCGGGGGGGCTGGTGGGATGCCAACAAGGTGGGGCTTTCGCCCCCGCTCATCGAGACACCGCGCGGTTGGCTGATGATCTACCACGGGGTCCGCCAGACAGCGTCGGGCCACCTCTATCGGCTCGGCGTCGCTCTGCTTGCCCTCGACAAACCGGAGCAGTTCCTTCTGCGGGGCCATTCGTGGGTCTTCGGTCCCGAGACGCCCTACGAACGCGAAGGAGACGTCAACAACGTCGCCTTCCCCTGCGGCTACACGGTGGCTGCCGATGGCGACACCCTCAATCTCTACTACGGCGCCGCTGACTCCTGCATAGCGCTCGCCACCGGCAGCATTCGCCAAATCCTAGCCTGGCTCGACACTCACGGACAGGAGTAGAACGCGGTCAGCCGTCGTCCTGCATTTCTTCGCGCAGCTTTTTCAGCGCGTCGCCGTGCAATTGGCACACGCGCGGCTCGCTGACTTGCATCAGCTTGGCGATCTCGCGATAGGTAAGATCCTCGTCGTAGTGCAAGGCCAGCACCATGCGCAGGCGTTCGGGCAGGGTCTCGATCGCGCGGGTAAGGCGCTTGACGGTTTCGGCGCGCTCCAGGCTGGCATCCGAATCGTCCGCGCTCGTCACCCGGTGAAGGACTGAATCGAGCGGCAGGTGGGGCTCCATCAAGGCCGCGATGCCCGCCACTTCGTCGATTTCCAGGTCGAGCTCTTTGGCGATCTCGTCCACTGTCGCTTCCCGCCCCAGTTCCTCTTCGATCTTGCGCTTGGCCTTGGCCATGTCGTCGGTGCGATTGCGCAACCTCCGTGGCAAATGGTCCATGCTGCGAAGTTCGTCGAGCATGGCGCCGCGCACGCGGTGCTCGGCGAAGGTCGCGAAGGTCGCGCCCTTGGCCGGATCGTAGCGGCGCGAGGCTTCCAGCAAGGCGAGCGCACCTGCCGACCACAGATCGTCGTAGGCGCTTTGCATGCCCGTTCGCCACACCAAGCGCCTGGCGATGCGTTCGACCAGCTGCTGGTATTTCTCCAGCAGCGCGGCTTCGTCGGAAGGCGCGGGAGCGGTACTGGTGTATGTGGCAATCGCTCTGTGCATGATCATGCGAGCTACCTAGGCACCGAAGCCTCCCGGAACAGCCGATGCCACATCAGCTTCATGCCGCCATCCACCATCGGCGGCGGCGGGGAATTGAACAGCCGATCCGCAATCAAGGTCAGCGCGCGGCTGGCTGGGGCCATGGCGAAGAGATCGGTGATCGGCTTTTGCGCCATCACGGCCCGGTGCACGTTCTCGTCGCGGGTGACGTAGCCCAGGTGGCGAATGCGCACGCTCAAGAATCGATCCGCCAGGCCGACCAACTTCTGGAACACGTCGCGCGCGGCCATCTCGTCGACCACCAAATTCACGACGACGCCGAAATCCTTGATGCCCACCTGTTGCGACAGCACCTTCACTACCGCGTAGGCATCCACGAGCGACGTCGGCTCGGGCGTGACCACCAGGACGATCTCCTGAGCCACGCCGACGAAAAAAAGCACGTTGTCGCCGATACCGGCGCCCGAATCGATGAGCACCAGGTCGAACCGCTCGGCCAGCCCGTCGAGGGTGGCAATGAGGCGCAGCTTCTCGTCCTCGCCCAGCTGGGTCAGCTGCTGAATGCCAGAAGCCGCGGGCAGAATGTGGATGCCGGGCCGCACCTCGATGAGCACGTCGTCGGCGGACACTTCGGGGTTGAGCAGGTCGCCCACATGCCGCTTGGGTTTCACGCCAAACACGATCTCGACGTTGGCCAACCCTAGATCGGCATCGATGACCAGCACGCGCTTGCCCCGTTTGGCGCCCAGCACGGCCAGGTTGGCGGTGAGCATGGTCTTGCCTACCCCGCCCTTGCCGCTGGTCACGGCCATCACGCGCAGCGGTTGTTGCGCAACCGCCCCGAGGGGCTTGCCGCCGGACACGCGCAGTCTGAGATTCTCCGCCTGGTCCAAATCAGCCTCCGTGTCCCAGCACGCGGTCCACCAGGCTTTGTCCGCTCGCGGGATGGATGTCTTCCGGCACGCGCTGCCCGTCGGTAACACAAGAAACCGCCAGGTTGGTCTCCGTGGTGGCCGAGAGAATTGAGCCCGGTCCGTCGGATTCGTCGAGTTTCGAGAAGATGAGCCTCTGGGCCTTGTAGGCTTGAAATCGCTTGGCTGCGGCCCTGATCTCGCGCGCGCCGCTGGCCGCGGACAGCACCAGATGACACTCGACGCCTTCTACCTTGTGCAGCAGCTGGGCCTGCGCCGCCAGCGCCGCGGCATCCGAGCGGCCGGCGGTGTCGATGAGCACCAAGTGCGCGTCGCCCGAGCGAAAGATCGCCTCACGCAGACTCGCCTCGTCGCGCGCAACATGGGTGGGTACGTTCATGATTTCGCCGTAACGCTGAATGTGTTCGCTAGCACCTATGCGATAAGTGTCGACGGTCACGAGCGATACCTTGAGCCGCGAGTCGAGAATGGCGTGGGCCGCGATCTTGGCGATGGTGGTGGTCTTGCCCACGCCGGTCGGCCCCACCAGCGCCACCAGGCGTCTTTCCTCGCCTTCCCAAGGCGAACGGCCAGAGGCAAGCCGCGTGCGCAGCGCCTGGCGCAACGCCACCGCAATGTCCTTTTCGCTCGCCCCGCCCGCGCCACGCAGAGCCTCGCGCGCGATCTCGCCTGCCAGGGAAGCTTCGACTCCCCGTTCGATCAAGCGTTGCTGAATGCGGCTCAGCGGAGCCGGGGTGTCAATGCGCGCAGGCATCGACTTGGGTTCGGCCCGGTTGCCGTGTATCTCGGCGCGAAGATCCTCCACGATACGGCGCAAAGCCGCGACTTCGCTCTCCACGTCCACCGGGCGCCGCTTTTTGCCCTGGGGAGCCTCGTCCCCCGATTTCACGGCGGTGATCTCGATCTCGCGCTTGCCCCACAGACCACCGACCTCGCGCGTATTGAGGATGATGGCTTCGTCTCCGAGCGAAGCCTTGACGGCATCGAGGGCTGACTTGGGATCCCGTCCGCGAAAGGTCTTCACGATGGCGTTCATTCATCTTCTCCGTTCAGTGTGATGGGCATCAGGCGGCCTTGGTCCAAGGCGTCGGGTTCAAATCGATGGTGCCGGCGGGCTCGACCTGCGTGCCGGACACCAGCTCGCGCGCGGTCACGACCCACAGATCGGGAACAAAGCGCGAGGCGAAGTCGTAGATAGGGCGGCGCAGATCGGGCGAAGTGACCAGCGTGGTGGGGCGTCCGGTGGCGGCGAAATTCGCGGCGTGCGCTTCGAGATTCGAGATAAAGCGCTTGGCCGTAGCCACGTCAGGCGCCAGCGTCGCTTCGCCTTCGCTCTGGCCAAGGGACTTGCGCAATAGCTCTTCGGTGTTGCGATCCAAGGTCAAGGCGTGAACCACGCCCTTGGCATCGGCCACGCGCGAAGTGATCTGGCGGGCCAGCCGGCGGCGAACTTGCTCGACCAGGAAACCGGTGTCCTTGCTGCGCGGGGCTGCGTCGCCCACGCCTTCCAGGATGCTGCGGAAGTCGCGGATCGACAGACCCTCTTTGAGCACCAGGCGCACCACGCGCACGAGTTCGCCCAGCGAAATGGTGCCCGGCACCACGTCTTCGACTACCTTGGGCGCTTCCTTGCCCACGTGGGCGAGCAGCTCTTGGATCTCCTGCCGGCCAACCAATTCGTGGGCGTTGCGCCGCAAGACCTCGCACAGGTGCGTGGTCATCACCGAGGCTGGATCCACCACGGTCAGGCCAGCGCGCTCGGCGCGAGAACGCTCGCCGGGGGAGATCCAAAGGGCTGGCAAGCCAAAAGCAGGCTCTTTCGCTTGCAGGGCATCGACGCCATCCAGACGCGGCACCGCGCCCGCCGGGTCGAGCGCCATCACACGATCGACGTAGGCCACGCCCGTCGAGAGATCCAGCCCGCGCAACTTGATACGGTACTCGTTGGCATCGAGGCGCAGGTTGTCGCGCAGGTGAACTGCCGGGATCACCAGACCAAGCTCTCCCGCGATCTGCTTGCGCAGGGCAGTTACCCGACCAGGCAGTTCGCCGCCGCGTTCGAGATCGATGATGGCGAGCAAGCCATGCCCAACCTCGAGTTCGAGAGTATCGAGATCAATGAGCGAGCCCAGGGTTTCCTGTTTGGGGCCAGCAGCGGCGGCCTGCGCTTCCGCGCTGGGCACGGGCTTTTGTGGCTTGCGGCGCGATAGCACGAATGCCAGGCCAGCCAGGGTGAGGAAGGCAATCAGCGGCATGCCCGGCAGAAGGCCGATGCCCGAGAGCACGAGGGCTGCGTGCTGAAGCGTGCGCTTCTTGCCAAAAACCTGGGCGCCTAACTCGGCGCCCAGCTTCGCGCCCGAGCTGGCGCGCGTGACGATGATACCGGCCGCGGTTGATACCAGCAGCGCCGGGATCTGGCTGACCAGACCATCGCCGATGGTGAGGATGGTGAAGGTTTCGACGGCGCTTGACAGGGACATGTGGTCGCGCCCGATGCCGGCGATGAGACCACCCACGATGTTGATGCACGTGATCACCAGCCCGGCGACGGCATCACCACGCACGAACTTGCTGGCGCCGTCCATGGCGCCGAAGAATTCGATCTCTTGCTCCAAGTTCGCGCGCCGCCTGCGCGCCTCGGTGTCGTCGATCATGCCGGCGGCCAAGTCGGCGTCGATGGACATCTGCTTGCCGGGCAAGGCGTCCAAGGTGAAGCGCGCGGCGACTTCCGCCACCCGGCCCGAACCGCGCGTGATGACCGCGAAGTTCACGACCAGCAGGATGAGGAAGACCACCGATCCGACGATGAGGCTGCCGCCCACGGCGAATTGTCCGAAGGCCTGGATGATGTGACCGGCGGCGCTGGTGCCCGCGGCACCGTCAAGTAGAATGAGGCGCGTGGTGGCGACGTTAAGGCCCAGCCGGAACAACGTCACGATGAGCAGCAACGAAGGGAAGACGGAAAAGTCAAGGGGTCGGGCAACCCCGAGCGCGACCAGCAACACAAGCAGCGAAATGCCGATGCTCATGGCCAAGAGCGCATCGAGCGCGAACGCCGGCAGCGGCATCACCAGGATGGCAACGACGCCCAGCACGCAGACGGCCAATACCACTTCGCTGCGCGAGCGTGTGTCCTTGCCAGCCACGACCGGAAGCGCGCTCATCGCGCACCTCCCGCGGCTCGCATCGGACTACGCCCAAGCACGCGGTAGACATAGGCCAGAATCGCGGCCACGGCCTTGAAGGTCTCCAGGGGAACGCAGCGGCCCACCTTCACGCGGCGATAGAGCAGGCGCGCGAGGGGAATGTCCTCGACGATGGGAATGCCGTTTTCGCGTGCCAGGTCGCGCATGATCTCGGCCAACTGGCCCTTGCCCTTGGCGGTCACGCGCGGGGCTTGATCCTCGCCCGGCCGGTAGCGAATGGCGATGGCGATGTGGGTCGGGTTCACGACCAGCGCATCCGCGCGCGGCACCTCGAGCTTGACCATCCCCTTGGCCAGCTCGCGATGCTTGCGGCGGCGGCGTGCGCGAATCATCGGATCGCCCTCTTCTTCGCGGTGGTCCCGCTTGGCTTCTTCCTTGCTCATCTTCATCCGCTGCAGATACCGGTACCGCGTCAGTGCAAAGTCCACGCCGGCCAGCAGGGCCACGGTTGTCAGGATCTTGGCCAATCCACCCGATAGCGGACGATAGGTCGCCTCGACTTGCATGGCCGGGGACATGAAGAGCATGCGTGGCAGTGCCAGAAACGTGGCGCCAAAGGCACTATAGAGTGCCCACCCGAGTGTCAGCACCTTGACCGCGGCGACCCCCAAGTCGATGAACATGTCCTTCTTGAACATCCGCTTGAGACGCTGGGCCGAAAACACTCGCGCGAAATCCGGAAAGGCTAACTCCGGCCAAAGACCGAGGCGAGTTTGCATCCCGTAGACGACAATCACCGCCAGAGCCACCGCGGTGGGCACGAGCAGGGTGATGAGACCCGGCCGCGACAAGTAGGGAACCAAGCGATCTGCCGAGGGATTTCCGAGCCCATCGGCGGACGCGTAGACCAGGTTGACCAGCGCATCGCGGAGTGCCGGGGCCACGATGGTCAGGACCGTGCCAGCCGCCCCCAGCGTGGCCAGAATGCCCACGTCGCGCGCTACCGCGATATCGCCATTCTCTCTGGCGGACTGCAGACGACGTTCACTTGCGCGTTCTGTCTTCTCGTCTTGCCGGGTTTCGTCGGACATTCATCTCAACGACTTGCAAATGCCGTGCGCGCGGCCTCGGCCGCCAAGACCGCGGCGCTGGGAGCGACCAGGTAGAAGGCCCCGCAGCCCGCCAGCAACGCGATGGTGAAGCCGATGTTGGCGAGATTGAATTGAGGCGCGGCGCGGTTGATGAGCCCCAGTCCGAGATGACCGAAGGTGACCGCAGCCAACACCGGAAACGCCAGGCGGACTGACAATGCAAACGAGGCCGCGCCGTCGGCGATAACCCGCGTGGCGATCGTCGCAACGGAGAACTCCGACCCCGGCGGGGTTTCTTGCACGGAACGGCACAACCACACCACGGCGTCTCGGTGCAGGCCCATGGCAAGTGCCACGGCCATGGTGACGAAGGAAAGCAAGTCGCCCATGGCGGTGGACTCGGCCCCGTGCAATGGATCGATGACGGAGCCGAAGCTGACGCCCGAGGCGATGGCGATGGCGCTGCCCGCGGCCAGCGACGCTTCGATGGCAAAGCGCGCGGCCAGCCCGGCTCCCACGCCCATGATGGCTTCCATTATCACGGCTGGAATCAGCTGTGCGGTTTGATCCCAGCCGGCAAACACTGGCGAGCCGGCGCCGATAAACACGGCCACCGCGATGGGCACGGAGAATCCCATGCGAACCAGCGCGGGAATGGTTTTGGCGCTAAAGATCGGCGCCACCATGAACAGGCTCGTACAGCGGACCAATACCAGAAAGAATCCAACCGCCAGAGGCTGCAGCAGCGGGGCCAGCATCGGCTCACATGTGTCCTGACATGCCTCGGAATGCCGCCGCCAGGTAGTGCGACAGCCGCTCGAGAACCCAAGGCCCAGTGAAGTACGCCACCAGCAGCCCGGTGACCATGCGGGGCAAGAAGCCCACCGCCGGATCGTTGATTTGCGTGGCAGCCTGGAGGAGCCCGACCAGAAGGCCGACCACGAGCAGCGCGACCACGAACGGGCCGCCCACCGCGGCCAGTACGCCGAAGCCCTCGCGCATGAGACTGGATGGCAGGTCGGTGGACATCAAAAGCTCCGCACCAGCGACGACACGACGAGATGCCAGCCGCCGGCGAGCAGGAACACGCCGAGCTTGAGCGGCATGGCCACCAGGGTGGGCGGCACCATCATCATGCCGAGCGACATCATGATGACCGACACGAGCAGGTCGATAAGCACCATGGGGATGAAGAGGTACAGGCCCATGCGAAAGGCCGTGCCCAGCTCGGAAATCATGTAGGACGGCACGAGAACAGTGAAGGGGACGGCTTCGCCACGCGCCGGCCGGGCCGAGCCGGAGACCTCGAAAAACAGCCGCAAGTCGTCTTCCTTGGTTTGCTTGAGCATCCATTCGGACAGCGGCACTTGCGCGCGATCCAGCGCTTCGCCGACGGAGATCTTGTCTTCCATGAGTGGCGTCAGGGCCTGCTCGTGAATCTTGTGCACGGTGGGCGCCATGATGAACAGGGTCATGAACAGCGACAGCCCAATCAGGACCTGATTGGGCGGCAGCTGCGGCGTGCCCATCGCCTGGCGGAGAAAGGAAAAGACGATGATGATGCGAGTGAACGAGGTGACCGACAGGATGATGGCGGTGCCGAAGGACAGCGCGGTCAGGACCAGAAACAGTTTGACCGCGGTCGACCCTCCGCCCCCCACGGTTTGCAGACTCGTGTTCGCGAGATTGACCAGCGATGGCACAGCGGCGGCAGGCATGTCTACGCGACCCGTCCGGCCTCGCCGAGCGACAACTTGCGACGCAAGTCCTGGTCTTCGAGGCTCTCGGACAGGAGTTCGTCGAACTCATGGGCGCGGCGAGCGGACTCGGACGGTTCTTGCGCCCGATGGAAAAGCCGGCTGAGCAGCGAGCCTTCGTGCTTGGCATCATCCACCGACTCCACCTGTGCTTCCCCATGGCCTTGCCCCAGGACGCGAAGTCCCAGCGCCGCCTCTTCCAGGCTCGCGGACTGCGATTTCTCGGGCGTGGCTGGCGCGCTGATAGTCCCGGCCTGTGCGTCGAGTAGGGCCACGCCCGCTTCGCTCACGCCGAGAACCATGGTGCGCCCGCCGATGCAGGCCACGACGAGCGAACGGCGCGGGCCAATCGACGCGGTCTCGACGATGCGGATCATGCGCGTGCGGGTCGCCCGGCGACGAGCCAAGAGGGTCGCCGCCACGCCCAGTCCGGCCAAGAGAAGCACCGCGAGCACAGTGGAGAACGTGTTCGACGAGGACTTGTTTTCGCCACCCGCATTGCCCGCGGACGGCGGTCCGGGCGATTCCGTGGATGCAGCGGCGGCTATGGGCGCATCGGGCTGTGTGGTTAGAGCCAGTGGCGCCGGCTTGGCCGAAGCCGCCGCGGGTTTGTCAGCTTTGGCGCCGGGGGTCTCCACTGTCTTCTCAACGACTGTGGGGGCCACCTCGCCAGCGGGTGCCTTCTTGTTTGCAGCTGCTGTCGGGGCGACGGCACGAACGCTGTCATCCGGCGACGTGCCATCGGCTTCCTTGTCGGTCACCTCTGGCGGCAAGGCCAGCGCGGCACGCAAGGACTCGGTCTGGGATCGCCTGCGCGCCAGCGCGGCCATCGGAGCGTCTGGCGAGGGCTGCTCTGCGTGGTCTTTGCCAGACAGACGAGCCGGAGGTGCGCCCGCCGCGTTGTCGCGACAGGTGGCACGCACGCGAATGCCAACCGGTGTGGACTCGATGGACATGGGCTCTGCGCACCGCCCGTCGGTTGGGATTTCCAGCTTCGTGTATCGGGCGCGTGGGTGAACCACGACGGAATCAGGCCCACTGCCGAACGACTTGCGACTGGCCTGCGACCCCTGCACATAGACGAACATGCGCCGCGGACCTCCGGACACGCCGCGCACATCCGCGCGAGAAACCGGTTCAGAGGTCGCGACGTCGACGGTGAGGGCGCCGTCGGCACTTTCGCTTCTGACGTCGTTGATGAGAACAGCGGCCAAGGGCAAGCAAGCAAGATGAAGAAACATGTGAACCTCCGGTTAGCGCAGACGCGCGATTCGCTCGGATGGACTGACGATGTCGGTAATGCGCACACCAAATTTGTCGTTGACGACGACGGCCTCGCCGCGCGCAACCAGGCGGCCGTTCACCATGAAGTCGAGAGGCTCGCCCGCGATCTTGTCGAGTTCGATGACCGATCCTGGGCTCATGTTGAGCAGGTCCTGAATGGACATGCGCGCTCGGCCCAGCTCGACCGAGAGATCGAGGGGGACGTCCAGGAGCAAATCCAGTTTCCTGGGGGCTCCCGATTCGCCACTCGTGCCTAGAGATTCGTCTGCCATGGGGTTCCTCGTCACTTAGGTTGCGGTTTGCGCCGACGGCGCGAAAGCTTGGCCAGCCGCCCGGGCGGCGCGCGTGGCTTGGAGTGGTTGCGCGATCGCTTTCAAGATCTCGATGGCCATGCCACCGCCCACCACGCGGGGGGCGGCGGTCATCTTCTGGCGACCTTGAACGAACACCGGCAAGGGCGAGCCCTCGCTGGTATTGAGGGTAATGACATCGCCGACCTTGAGTTCGAGCAGGTCGCCAAGTTGCAACGAACGGTGCCCGATTTCCACGCGCAGCTCGACTTCCACGGCCTCGATCTCGCGCGCCAGGGCTTGCGAAAACCTGGCATCACGCTGCCCGCCCAACCGGGGCGGCGAGGTGAGCAGCTTTTTCGCCGGCTCCACCGCCGCGTAGGGGATGGCCAGCATGAGCTTGCCGTCGAGCGCACCGGTCACCTCGAAAGAGCACAGGATGGCCACATCCGAGGGCGTGGCGATGATGGCCATGCGCGGATCGGATTCGAAGCGCAGGACCTCGGGCTTGAACGCGAGCACACCCTCCCAGGCCACCGCCATTCCGTCGGCCAGAATGCCGATCAGGTGCTTGAGCACGAGTCTCTCCACGTTGGTGAGTTCGTTGCGCTGTTCTGGATCCGCGGCCGCTGCCGCGGCCGTGCTGCGATCCCCGAGCGCGGCACCGAGCAACCCGCGCGTGAGCGACCCCTCGATCACCGTCAGGGCGAGGCCGTGACCGGCGCCAAGGCTGAGCACGCCCGTGACCGTCTGATCGGCGACCGATCCCGTGACCTCGGCGAATTTCATGAGCACGGCGGGAGCGGAATTCACGCGCAACTCGAGCCGCAAGCGGCCGCCCATGGCCTTGGCAAAGGTGGTGGCGATGCGCTCGTTGATGGAATCGAGCGTCGGCATCTGACCGCGGATGATGCGGTCTTGGCTGGTAAGATCGTATTGCACCACCGAGCTGTCGCCCGATTCGCCACCGCCAGCGCCCGGATCGGGCCCCACGCGGCCTTCCTGAATCGCCTGCATCAGGGCTTCAAGTTCTTGTGCATCGAGTGGGGACGCCATGGTGTTTTTCTCCGGTGCTAGCTACTGAATGACCAGTTCGGTGATGAAGACCGACCGCACGCGATGCGCGGCCAGGATGTCGTCGAGTTTCTTGGCGACCGCGAGCTTGATGCGATCCATGCCCTCGCTGCCGCGCAATTCGTCGAGCGAGCGATCCGAGAAATAGGAAATGATGGCATCCCGGATGTGGGGCATGCGGGCTTGAAGGGCCGCGCGGTCGGCTTCGCCGACCAGCTCTAGATCGAAAGCCACGCGCACGTAGCGATCGGTGTCGGTGCCGCGGAGTTGAATGATGAAGTTCTCGAGTTTGAGGATTGGCCCGGGTGCTCCGCCGGGATCCGCAGACGGCGTGGCCTCGCCATGTCCCGCCCCCTCGCCATGCCCGCCGCCTTCCTCCTTGTTGCCCTCCTTGTTGGCGCCAACTCCGCTCGCGGCCGAGTTGTCCGTGGCGGCCTTCGCTGCTGGCGCGATGACCACGGCCGTGGCCTGTGGCTTGCGCAGGAGAACGACCGCCAGGACCGCACCCATCAGTACGGTATTCGCGATTAGGATCATCGGAATCAGCTTGCTGGGACCTTCCGGTGCCTTCGCGACTGGCTGTTCTTCTTCCTTGGTGTTTTCCTTTTCCGCCATAACAGGATCCCTCCGTCACCCTCCCTCAGCAAAGACCGTACCGTCACGATGTCGGCCATTTCCGTGGACTTTGCGCGCCAGAGCGGTGACACGGGACCGAGATCGCGTCAGGTTGTTGGCTTGCCTGCCGCCCGGAATCTGGCGCGACACTTGGGAGCTCAAGAACCCGGCGCGCCTGCCGATACTTGGCTTGGATATCGACTGCGCGGCACCGCAGGGACGCTTCAGCCTGCGGAGACAACCATGGTCACCACCGTCGAGGACAAGCAAGGCTCGTGACTGCACCGGAGAACCCCCTGCAACTGACCGCCGAGCTGGAACGGCGGGTGGCCGCCCGCACGGCCGAGCTTGAACGCTCGAACATCGCACTCGCCGAGGCCAAAGCAGAAGCAGAGCGCGCCAATCGCGCCAAAAGCTTGTTTCTGGCCAGCATGTCACACGAAATCCGCACCCCTCTCAACGCCATTCTGGGCTTTTCCCAGCTTCTTTTGCGCGACCCGGCCGTTGCGCCCGAGCACCGCGAGCAGCTCATGACCATCAATCGTTCAGGTGAGCACTTGTTGGCGCTCATCAACGACATCCTGGAAATGTCCAAGATCGAAGCTGGCCGCGCCCACGTCCATCGCACGACCTTCGATCTGGGCGCGCTGGTCCGGGACATCGCCGCCATGTTCAAGCTGCGTGCGAAAAGCAAGGGACTGTCGCTGGTGGTCAAGCTGTGCGACGAATTACCCGCCGCCGTTGTTTCGGACGAGAACAAGGTCCGCCAGGTCTTCATCAATCTGCTCGGCAACGCCGTGAAGTTCACCCAGGGTGGTCACATCACCTGGAATATCGGAATCACGCGAACGCCTAAGGGCTGTCGCCTCGTCACGACCGTCGAAGACACCGGGCCGGGCATCGACCCGACCGATCTCGGGCGGCTGTTCGACAAGTTCGCCCAGACCTCGCTTGGCATTCGCGCTGGCGGCACCGGACTTGGACTTGCCATCAGCCGCGAGTTCGCTCGCCTGCTCGGCGGCGACGTGACCGTGCAAAGCCAACCCGGAAAAGGCAGCTGCTTCCGTTTCGATATTCCGCTCGTCCCCGGCCGCTTGGCCGAACTGCAGAGCCACGCGGGACTTCACCAGATCGCCGGCATCAAACCCGGCACCGGTCCCTGGCGCATCCTCGTCGTCGACGATCAAGCGGACAGTCGCACGCTGCTGGTGAAGATCCTGTCCGCGGTGGGATTCGAAACCTGTGAGGCCGGCGATGGCGTGCAGGCCGTGGAGGCATTCGAGGTCCAGCGTCCCCACGCCATTCTCATGGACTTGCGCATGCCGCGCATGGATGGATTCGAGAGCACACGCCAGATCAGGCGACGCGACCCTGGCCGAAACACGCCCATCATCGCGGTGACCGCCAGCACCTTTAAAGAAGATCGCCGCCGGGCGCTCGACGGCAACATGGATGATTTCGTGGGCAAGCCCTTCCACGATGTGGAGATCCTCGAGATCCTGCGCCATCATCTTGAGGTCGAATATGTCTATGTCGAGGAAGTGCGCACGCCGACACCGATCGCCGTGCCCATTGAACTGGCCAGCTGGCAGCCAACCGCGCTCTCCGACGTCCCTCCGCGTCTACTGGATGAGTTGCGTTCGGCCACGGTCGCGGCGGAGTATGATAGGGCCTTGGAAATCGTGAGGGACTTGGCTGCCACCGCGCCCGCCGCGGCCGAGGAATTGCGCCGGCTCGTGCGCGCGTACGACTACCAGAGCGTCATCGACAGGCTGGGAAGCTAGTGCCGCCGGCAATGCGAGAAAGCCCGTCCCCGGATCTCACAAGCCCGAGCATTCTGGTGGTCGACGACACCCCGGCCAACCTGCAAATGCTGGCGGACATCCTCAAGCGGCGCGGCTATCGGGCGCGGCCAGTCGCCAGCGGCCGCCTGGCATTACAGGCGGCCAAGGCGGATCCGCCGGATCTCATCCTGCTCGACGTCAACATGCCAGAGATGGACGGCTACGAGGTGTGTGCCGAGTTGAAGAAAGACCAGGCCCTTGCAGCGATCCCAGTCATCTTCATCAGCGCCTACGGGGAAACGGTGGACAAGATGCGCGCCTTTTCCGCCGGCGGGCTCGACTACATCACCAAGCCCTTTCACGTCGAGGAGGTCGAGGCACGCATCGCCATCCACCTGCAACTGCGCCGGCAGCAGCGCGAACTGGAGACCATGCTGGCCAAGCAGCACGAACTAGAGGGCATGCGCGACAGCATGGTGCACATGATCGTGCACGACCTACGCGCGCCACTCACCGCCGTGTTCAATTACCTGGATCTGGTGCGCGAGCAGGAGGCAGGGTTCATCTCGCCCGAGTCCATGCAGAGCCTCGACCTGGCCATGAAGGCCTCGCGCTGGATGGTGCAGATGGTGAATGTTCTGCTCGATGCCAGCAAGATCGAATCAGGGCAAATGCTCCTGCGCATCACCGAATGCGATGTGGGCGACGTGGTCTCGGATGCCATCGACGCCATCCGCTCGCTCGCCGACGAAAGGAACGTACTGTACCAGACCGTTCACGTGCGCGCCGCGGTTGACCGCGACGCCATCGCGCGCGTGATTCAAAATCTGGTCACCAATGCGGTCAAGCTGACCCCGCCGGGCGGCGACGTGCGCGTTTCGCTACAAACCAAGGGCGAAGCCTTGCACGTCGAGGTCACCGATCACGGTCCCGGCATCGCCGCCGAACACCATCCCAAGATCTTCGAGAAGTTCGGCCAACTCGACACCAACGTCCGGCAGAGCATTCCCTCGTCCGGCCTCGGTCTTTACTTTTGCAAACTGGCCGTCGAGGCCCATGGCGGCCACATCGGCGTCGACAGCGAGATCGGCAAAGGCAGCACCTTCTGGTTCGAGCTGCCACTGCGTAGGTCGACCGCGTAGACTGGAGGCCGCCCTGCCCCAACTAGCAGAATCGGGTGGTCTCGGTCCGGATATTGCCTATGTTTTTCTTTGTGCTGATGAACCCCAGGAAAACCACGCAGAAGCGAACCCATCTCCTTGTGGCGCGCGAGAAAGCACGACATCGATGTCGCAGGTTGGTCATCCGAACGGAAGAGCCAGTTGTCGTCGATCCACGTCGTGTGGCTCACCATCGCTCCTGGCCTATAGCCACGCTTGTTGTCATCGCGCTGGTTGGTTGCGGAGACAGCTCCTCGCTCCGTTCTCGCGGCACCACCCAAACGGGTGGAAGCGGTGGCAATGTTGATGCGCTTGCCAGCGGTGGCAATGCTGGCGCGCCTGCCAGCGGCGGCGATGCTGGCACGCTTGCCAGCGGCGGCTCGTCCAGCGGAGGCGTTGGCGGCAACGGCGGCAGTGTTGGGGGGGCTCCTAGCTTGGGCGGTTCTGTCGGCAACGGCGGCACGAGCGGTGGCGGCGGCACGACCCTCGTCAACGCGCCTAATTCTCACTGCGCGACCAGGGACACGTCGATCTACAACGATGCCTCGCTCAACACCGTGAATTGCGACGGCTTCATTCACCGCGTGAGCCAAAGCGCCTGCGCGCCTCGTCCGCCTTCCGCCAACGTATATCCGCCAAGTGGTCTTACAGACCAATGCTACGGCGACACCGATTGCACGACCAAGGCGAACGGTCACTGCAACTCAAGCTTCGGATCTGGCGGGGGCGGGAGAAGCGGCAACAACTGTAGCTACGACTGCGCGACCGACGCTGATTGTGGGAACTACGGGGTCTGCGATTGCACATGGGACCAGTGCTCGCCCGCGACCTGTAGGACGGATGCGGATTGCGACGCCGGCAAGTTGTGCATTCAATCGCCCACCAGTTACAATGGCCTCGGCCCTTTTACCACCTACCACTGCCAAACGTCGAACGACACGTGCACTGTCGGCTTCGGCACCTGCGGCCCAGGCTACAATTGCAACTGGAGCGGCGACCATTTTGCGTGCCAGTTCAGCCCGATTCCATAGCCAGCCGGGATGGATCGGCCGTGCACCTGCTAGAGTTATCTTTGAGCAGCGACTTAGTTCAAAGCGACCGCAGTCGTTCGCGCTCCTGCGCGGGAGCGGCAGCGCGGGCCAGGCCCACTTCTTCGGCGATCGCGCCCAGGAAAGCATCGATGGTGGCGTCGGGCAATTCGCCCATGTTGGCGATCTGGATGTGGTGTTCGCCGAGCGCGCCTTTGCAGCGGTAGATGATGAAGCCGCGATCTTTCAAGCGCGCATACAGGGCATCGATCTCGACGAAAGAAGGCACGCGCGCGGTGATGATGGTGTGCGATTCGCGCCCGGTGTTGGTGAAGGATTGGAAACCTAGATCGGTCAGCACGCGCCGGATAAGGAGGTTGCGCCGCCGATAGGTCTCGCGCCGGGCCTGCACGCCACCTTGTTCGAAGAGTTCATCGAGGGCCTTCTCAAGCGCGAAAAAGGACGATACGGCTGGCGTGAACGGGGTCTGCGCAACCTCGGTCAGGTAGCGGCGGTAGCGCTTCAGATCCAGGTAGTAGACCCGTGGCGGTATGTCCGCGATGCGTGGCCACACCTGCGGCGCCACACACACGAAGGACACACCAGAGACCGAGTGCAGGCATTTGTTCGCCGACGACAGGCACACATCGATGTTGTCGCGAACCACGTCGAGATCTTCGGCCCCAAGCGACGACACGGCATCGACAACCAAGGTCACCGAGCGCGCGCGACAGATGCGGCCCATGGCGCCCACCGGATTCACGACGCCAATCGAAGTCTCGTGGTGAATCATGGCCACCACGGCGATGTCTGGATCGGCGGCGAGCATGGCCTCGAGCGCGGCCGGATCGGGCAAGGTGCCCCACGGACAGGCAAGCGACACGTGCGGGATCCTGTGCAAACGCGCGATCTCGCCCAGACGCTCGCCGAATGCGCCGTTGGACACGGTCAGGATCTTCTTGCCTTCCGGCACCACCGAGGCAACGGCCATTTCCATGGCCGCGGTTCCAGATCCCGTGAGCAGGAGCATCTCGTGTTCCTCGGATGCGCCGAACACGGGCCGCAGCTTCTGCTGCAGCCGGCGCACCACGCCCGAGTAGTCCTCGTCGCGATGGCAGACGTCGTAGTGGACCAGGGCGGCCTTCACACCCGCAGACGTCACCACCGGTCCAGGATTGAACAGGGTGTAGCGAGGCACGTTCTTTTCCGCCAGCAAGCTCTCGATGAGCGCCAAGGTATCGGCGCCGGTCGAACGCGCCGCCGGCAAGGCGCCGGGATGAAGCAAATCATCGCCGTAAACGCGCAGAAGCCATTCGGCATGGAGACGCATTTCGGCCGAATCGACATCCTGCCAGACCGCTCCCGCCACATCGTGCGCGACCACCAGCCCGCGCCGCGCTGCCTCGGCCACGCCCTCGGTGAGCGAGGGATCTTTGTTCTTCGCCAGATCGTCCAGACACGCGACGAGGGTAGGCGACATCACGAACAGCCCCGTACTGACGGCATCGTGGTCGGCCAGATCCTTGCCGATCGCCGAAACCCGCTTGTCGCGGCTCTTGTGATCCCAGAGCTTGACCTTGGTGGCGTCGTCGAAATCGAACACGCGCGACAGGTCGGGATCCACGGCCAGCACCGTCAGCTCGCCCTCGCACGGCTGCTGTGCCATTTCCCGGACCAGGTGGGGCGCCGCGATCTGATCCGACATCACGAGCAAGGTTCGTTCGCTGACGAACTTGCGCGCGGCCAAGACCGACAGGCCGTTCGGCCGCTCCCACGCCGGGTTGTCGAAAAAGACCGGTTCAGGCAGGTTGCTTTCCGCCCGTTTCATGGCCTCGACTTCCCTGCGTACACGTTGGGCGTCGAATCCCAACGTGATCCCGACGCGCCGGATGCCGACGCCGGCCAGAACGCGCAGCGTGCGCAGGAGAAGCGGGATGGAGCCCACTTTGGCCAGGCAATTGGCGGTTCCGGGCTCGGCCACGGGCCGCCCATGTCCGGCGGCCAAGATCAACGCTTGACGGATGGTACCCAAAACAGGATGAGAGTAGCACGACAGAAGGATGAAGAGGCCGGCCCCACCCGAGATTCTGTACGCTACTTGCTGACGGCCCGCGCGCTGTCCGCCGCCGCGGCCCCCGAACGCACGCGCAGCCGATACACCGAGTTCTCGGTTTCCACGTAGATGTCCGGCTCGCCAAATTCGCCCAGCACGCGCCGAACCGGCGTCGTCACCATGCGATGCCCGCTGGGTTCGCGGAAGATCACCATGCCGCGGCCGATGGTCGGGTAGCTGATAAGAAAGCCCTGAAAAGCACGGCCCAGGCCGACCACGCTGGAAGGATCGCGCGAGTTATCACGTATTTTTGTTGCCGTGATGCTGACCATGCCGAAAGCCTTAAAGGCAGTTTAGCATAAACCCCGCAGGGGCTATACTGTCGACGAAGATGGCGAAGCCGCCCCGCAGCCCGCTACTCGGGTACAACCACAACGTCAAGTACGGCGGGCATATCTTCCACGTCCAAACCGAGGATTCTGGCCCAGGAAACCCCCATCTTTTCACGCACTTGTTCTTCGAGGGCAGCATCCTGGCCAGCAAGCGCGGGCAGTACGACCCCAGCACGCCCGAGGACGAGGTCCGGGGCATGATGCAGGCCCAGCACAAGGCCATCCTGAAGGAACTCAAGCAGACGACCTACGACGAACGGATCACGCGCTTCTTCGAAATGCGCGGAGAAACCTTCCGGGCCGACGACTTCTTCACCGGGCAAGTGGAAGCGCCGGCGGTCATGACAACGCCCGAACCGGTTGCCATCGCCACCGCTAGTCCTCCCACATCCGCGACCGAGGTCGAGGTTCTCGATCTGGATGCGCTCCCGGCCACCCCGGCTGAGCGCGCAAGCACCCCTGAACCTCTTCCCATTCATGTCACGAAGCCGGCCGTGCCTGGTCCGGGCACCTATACCTTCCGCCGCCCAACACGCGAGCAATTCGGCGCCGACCATCCCCCGCCCACCACGCCAGCGAGACCTCAGCCAGCGGCGGCCCGTCCGTCGCCGGTTCGACCGATCACACCGGTGGTTCAGCGCCAGGTCGTCGTGGGCGCGGGCGCGCCCTCCACCGCCTCGGCGCGCAAGGTCCCGACCACACCCGTGCGTCGCCGACCCGTGTCAGGGGGACCTTACGTCGTCAAGGAAGGCAGCCACGCCAACATCGCGGGCTCCGCTGGTGGCCGCGGTGTCGAGCCACCGCCCCGCCTCATAGCGCCGGCCGATGACGCCGGCCAGGCGCCCCGCACCGCGGAGTCCAGCCGCTCTTCCCAGGAAGGCACCCCCGACGTCTTCGTCACGGATCAAAGTCTGGACGACGTCATCTTGGCCTATCTCTCCCAAGGCGAGAGAAAGCGCTAGCGATGGCCCGATACCGAAAGAGGTTGCCGCCCACCGGACGCGGCCGGCGCATGGCATTCGTCTGTCGGCTAGGGGTACTCCTGGCCCTCGGTTGCGGAAGCAACCGGACGGCGCCGGATGCGGGAACAACCGTGGTCGACTCGAATTCGCCCGAAAGCGACGTTCCGATGAGTGTCGCGCCGAATCTCGACGCGAGGCCAGGACTTGGAGGTGGATCGCCGTGCGATGCCTCAGAGCAGTGCCTCTCGGGCGCATGCACGCTAGGCACTTGTTCCGACTGGACGTATGTCATGCAGATTGGCATCGACACCACGTCGGCCGGGGCCGATGTCCGCGATGTGGTCGCTGCATTTCCCTTGCTCGTCCGCCTGAACGCGAGGAACTTCGACTTCGGGGAAGCCCGCACGGATGGCGCCGACATCCGCTTCCTGGATTCTGCCGGCAACAACCTAGGCTATGAAATCGAACGCTGGGACGCCCCAAACGCCATGGCAGAAATCTGGGTGCTGGTTCCTCGCATCGCGGGAAACAGCCGCAACAACACCGTCCTCATGTATTGGGGAAATCAGCTATCGGCGACGACTTCTTTCGGCCCGTCGGTGTTCAACGGTTATTCCTGCGTCTTCCACATGAGCGAGGACCCGAACAACGCCGCCAACCAGTTCGAGGACGATTCGGGACGAGACAATAGCGGCACCCAGCGTCCAGCCGGCAAAGACTTGCGCGGCGAAGGCATCATTGGCAGCGGGCTCGCCCTGGACGGGATCTCCATGCTAACCACCTCGCTACAGCTTCCGCCACCGCAACCCATGGCGATCTCGCTGTGGCTCAAGACCACGAGCTCGACGGGCGGAGGAATCGCGGGGTTCGCCAACAAGGCAACGGGCAATGCCGCGCTCAACGATCGATCCGTTACCATGGACTCAAGCGGGCACTTGTCGTTCTCGATCCTGCACCACGGCGGTGTGTTGGCAACAGTGACCGGCCTTGCCAGCTACAACGACGACAAGTGGCATTTCATCGTTGCGCGTTTCTCCAGCTCGGGGCAATACCTATTCGTCGATGGCGAGATCGTGGCGGATGACCCAACGATGACGAGCGCCGACGCCTACAACTCGGGCTCTTGGCGATTTGGCGCGGTCACTAAGCTGGCGCCGCCCGCGGATGCCCCCGACGCCGCTATAACCACCGTCAGCTACTTCACCGGCACCATCGACGAAACCCGAATCAGCACCGACGAACCGAGCGACGCCTGGATCAAGCTCTCCTACGCGACCCAGCGCCTGGACGCAACCGCCGTTGTCTACCCCGCACGCCAATAGGCAAGTCACTTACTCATCTGGCCGGTGTCGACCACACGCACGCCGGCGGGCGGGGTCCATTTGAAGACAGCATCAGCGACCTTGCCGTTCACTTCCAGACCGTCGAAGGTAAAGTGGTTGGTGTTGCCCTGCGAATCCACGAGCACGCTCTCGCGCACAAGGAATTCCTTGGGATCGACGATGAAGAGAATCGACTTGTAGGCCGATTGCGGCTGCTTGGGCGAAAGCGCGAGACGAAAATCCCCTGGGTGGCCCTGCTTGGCATCCTTGGCGAAGGTCACGTCGAACTCGTCGGTGATCTTGCCCTTGCCCATGAGAAAGGCCAGCGCCGCCGGCAGCTGCGAGGACTTGAGATCCTGCTTGAACGCCTGTTTCTCGGTGGGTTCATAGAGCCAAAGCACCTGGCCATTCGACAGGAACATGCGCGGCTCGGGCTTGTCATAGTCCCAGCGCATGCGGCCGGGCTTCTTGAACGTGATGGTGCCAGTCGAGAGCGTGGCCCTACCCACCACCGCGCGGCTGTAGTTCTGCGTGAAACGGGCATAAAAGTCCTTGGCCTGGTCGTAGCGCTTCTGCATCCGGTCGAGCACCGTGTGCAGGTCAGGCGAGTCGCCAGCCGGCGCGGCGGCAGCGACCGGCACCGGCGAGGCAGACGCAGCAGCCAAGGCGGGTGCGGTCCCCGAGGCGAGGATGAGAGCAAGCAGTAGCGTGGTCATGGAAAGGAAGCTTAGCGCAAAGCCGGAACGACAGAGAGCACAGAGACGAAAGAGAACACGGAGAAGGAAGAAGAACGGGATCCAAGAACCGGAGCATCCCCTTCTTCCCTGGCCTCTGTGACCTCCGTTCCGACCTCTATGACCTCTCTTGACTATGCGCCCGGCTGGCTCAGGTATTCGCCTCGCGGGGCGATGACTTCGCGGGGCTTGATGCCATTCGACGGGCCGACCAGACCTTCGCGCTCCATCTGCTCGACCATGCGGGCCGCGCGGTTGTAGCCGATTTGCAGGCGGCGCTGGATAAAGGACACGCTGGCCTGGCGAGTGTCGCACACGATGGCCACGGCCTGATCGTAGAGATCGTCGTGGAAGTCGTCAAGCGCCGCGGCGCCCTCGCCCTCTTCTTCGTCGCGCGCCACGAGGATGTTCATGTCGTAGACCGGCTTGGCCTGCTTCTTCAAGAAATCGACCACGCGATGAACCTCGTCATCGGACAGGAAGGCGCCCTGGATGCGGCGGAGCTTGGTGCCGCGATCCGAGAACAGCATGTCGCCGTTGCCAAGCAGCGTTTCGGCGCCGGGCTGACCCATGATCGTCCGCGAGTCGATCTGCGAGGCGACTTGCAAAGCGATGCGACTGGGGAAGTTGGCCTTGATGACGCCCGTGATGACGTCGACCGACGGGCGCTGGGTGGCGAGAATGAGGTGCAGGCCGGCGGCGCGCGCCTTTTGCGCCAGACGCGCCACCGCGGTGTCGACGTCCTTGGACGCGACCATCATCAGATCGGCGAACTCGTCGATGACGATGACGATGAAGGGCAATTTGCGCGCCGGTGGTTCGGCGTTTTCCTTGGCAGCCTGGGCCGCGGCGGCCTTAGCGGAGATCTCCTCGGCCATTTCCGCGCTGATAACGCCGATGGCAGCATCTTCGGCCGCGGGCATGGGACCACTTTCGGCCTCGACTTCGACCTCATGCTCCTGTCCATCCGCATCGGCCATGATCAGCTTGAGACGCTTGCTGCGCTTGGAGTGCGTCTCGGTCATGGTCTCCTTCACGTCGGCCTTGTGCAATTCGGCCTCGATCTTGGCGTTGTAGCTGGAGATGTCGCGCACGCCACTCTTGGCCAGGAGCTCATAGCGCCGCTCCATCTCGTCCACGGCCCAGCGCAAAGCCAGCGCCGCCTTCTTGGGATCGGTCACGACCGGCAGAAGCAGGTGCGGGATGCCCTCGTAGATCGACAGTTCGAGCATCTTGGGGTCGACCATGATGAAGCGCACCTCCTCGGGATTCGCCGAATAGAGGATGCTGGTGATCATGCCGTTGACGGCGACCGACTTGCCCGACCCGGTGGTGCCGGCAACCAGGAGGTGCGGCATCTTGGACAGGTTCACGCTCACCGGCGCACCCTTGGTGTCCTTGCCCAGGCAGATTTGCAGCTTCGAGGCCGACTTCTTGAAGCCGTCGTCTTCGAGAATCTCCTTCAGGTAGACTGTTTCGCGCTTCTTGTTCGGGATCTCGATACCGACCACGGCCTTGCCCGGAATGGGCGCCACGATGCGCACCGACTGCGCCTCCAGGGCCATGGCCAAATCATTTTCCAGTTGCACGATCTTGCCCGTGCGCGTGCCCGGTGCCGGCGCGAATTCGAAGGTCACGATGACCGGACCCATCTGAATCGCGGTGACCTTGCCGCGCACGCCGTAATTGCCCAGGGCCTGCTCCAGCCGCTCGGCCATGGCGCGCAAGGTGGCTTCGTCGGTCTCCGTGTCCTTGGGTGGCAAGTATTCCAGAAGATCGGACGACGGCAGTTGGAAGGCGCCGTCGGAAAGGCGGATGAATCCGGGGCCGTCCGCGTTGTCGTTGATCGCCTCGGCCTGCTCGATGGGACGCGCGACGGGTGGAACAATCAGCGGCCCGGCTTGGGCAAACGCCGGCTCGGCTGCTTCATTCGCCTCGGTGGGACCGTCGTCGAGCGCGCTGGTCACGGGCGCAATGATGGCGATGGGCGAAGGTGCTGCCACCACGGGCTCCTCCTCCTTGACCTTGGCTTCGTCGGCCTCGGCCATGGCCGCGCATTCGACCGCGGCAACCTCGGCCACCACGGCCGCGACCGCTCGCCGTTCTTCACTCTCGTGCGGCGAAGAATTGTCGCTCGACGGCGGATCGTCCATCGAGGCGAGCGCATTCGCTTCGGAAGAAGCCGCCGCGGCGAGCTCGATGGCAGGGATTCCTTTGCCGATTGGGAAGGCCTCCTCAACTACGATTTCGGAGTCGGCGTCGACATGGCGCATGGCCACCGCGTCGGAAGCGCTCATTTCCTCGGAGATCTCTGCCTCGCCACGCGCCTCGTTCTCGTCGGCGGCTTCCTCGGTTTCCGACTTCTCGGGGAACATAGCCACGACCACGCGGCCGAGGGCGCGCGCTCCCGCGACCGTCGCCCGCCACACGACGCTGGCCGTCCACTTCCCGACGCTGCCGAGGTGGCGACCTGCCCAGGCGAGCGAATCGAGAACCTCGGACACCCGGATGTCGGTAAGCAGAAGAACAGCCGTGGAAAGCATCGTGGTGGCCGCCAGGGCCGCGCCCACGCCGCCAATGAAGCTGGCCATGATCTGGCCTAGATACTGTCCGAGCAAACCACCCGGTCCGTGCAGCAGAACCTTGCCGTCGGCAAAGGGCAGGTGGCAAAGCACGGCCACCGAAACAACTAGGGAAAGAAAGCCCACCGATTCGAGCACTCCCCCAAAAACTCCCTTGCCACGACAGAGACGAACCGCGACCACCAGGCTTGCGCCGATGAGCAGATACGAGGCGATGCCGGAAAATGAATAGATAGCCGCCGCAGCCGCTGCCCCGCCTGGCCCCATGAGCCGGCCATTACCGACCTGCATGGAGATGACCGAGACCAACGAGAAGAGGCCGATTCCGAGAAGTCCGATGCCAAGGATTTCCCGCCGGCGTCCGCTTGATTCACCTTTGTTCTTGGTTGTGGCCATTTTGTACCTGGTGTGTGTCGGAGTATGTACTTCTCTTACTACCTATACCTACATCACCACCGTAGCCCCAGGCCCGGATCCGTCAAGTTTTCGGCCCAATTCATGGGCGTCTCATCGACAAATCGTAGCGCATTGAGACATTCAGATCCTGGTGTCGATCTTGCTACGCTCTGCAAGAGAAAGGCGGTGCGGCCAATGAATCCCGGCTACGATGCAAGGGTGTTCGTAATTCGAAAGGTTGGCTTCGCGGCTCTCGTCTGCGCCGCCATGCTTGCACTCGCATCAGCGCCCGCTCGGGCGTGCACCCCGCACACCCGTGATGCGCGCGTGCGCGTGTCCTTCTTGGCCGATAGCGACCTCGGCACGATGGTCAAATGGGCCAAGGAGCAGACCTGCGCCGACTACGTCTTCGACGATTCGCTGTCAGCGCGCCGCCTGGCCCAGGGGGTGATTCTGACCGTGGCCGGCCGCGACGTCGGCTCCGTGTTCGAGATCCTGCTGCACACCATGAACCTGCGCCTCAAGGGCACTGGCGCAAAGCGAACCATCGTGGCCGAGGGACCGGAGTCGGCGCAATCGAAGGCGGCGCGCGACCGGGAAAATGCCGACGGCGAGCGCCAGCGGATCTTCGCCAACCTTGAAACTCAGATCTCAAAGACGGACGACTACCACTACACCATCACGCGCAAGGGTGTCGAAGCAGCACTGGGCAACCTCGCGGCCCTGAGTCACAGCGCGCGCATCGTGCCCGACGTGAAGAACGGCAAGCCCAACGGCTTTCGCGTGTCTGCCATCAAGCCTGGGTCGCCGTTGGCTCGCGTCGGTTTCCACAATGGCGACCTTATTCAGGCTGTGAATGGTAACGACGTCTCGACACCAGCCAAGGCCATCGAAACCTACTCCAAGCTGCGCTCCGCAGGACTTGTGCGTGCATCCGTCCTGCGCGCAGGCAAGCCCGTCGCCATCGAGATCAAGATCGAGTAGGGCGCGAGCCTAGAAGCTGATCCCCAGCCGCGCGCTGCCCGACCATGCTGGCCAGCCCATGGTGCCAAGGTACGTGTCCGCTGTGCTGTAGATCTTAACCCGTCTCTGCAACCACAAGGTCCCCGCGCGGACTTCCAGCACGAGACGAGGAAGGATTTCGACAGCCAGGCCAATGGCCACGTCGGCGCCTGGACTGGATTTGGTATAGGTCAGGCCCACGTCTGGGAATTGGGCCTCGCCTCGGACGCGCACCCAGAATTCACCTGCGCCCACCTCCAGCATCGGTCGCAGGCGCCGCCAGGCTCCCCCAAGCAGGGTCAGACTGGCGCCGAGGAAACGTGGGTCCAGGTTGACTCGCCGGCTGCCATCAGAGTTCTGGGCTTGGGTGCCGAAGCCGAACGCGGTGACACCGACGCGTCCCCACTCGGACCAGCGATAGCCAGCCTCGATTTGCGGAGCCAGCGACGGCGAGAAACCCGACGTGCCAGCGAGAACGCCGATGCCGGCGCCAAGGTAGTTGCGCCGAAGGCGCGCGCCCTCGGGCCGCGCTTCGGGCCGTGCGGGCTCGGCTTGTCGCCCAGCCAGGGTATCGAACATTCGCGCTCGGATGAAATCGACTGCCCGTACGGCAAGCACGACTTCGCCTCGATCCGCGGCGTCATCGTATTCCTCCGCGATCAAGTGGGCGACCGAGGTCTTGCCGCTGGTGCGGTCCAGGAACCACACGTCGAGAGAATGCGCGGTCTTTGCGCCGCCCTCGGGCCCGGCAAAGGCCACCACCGCGGCCGGCCGCAATCCGCTTGTAAGGCCGTCGAGTTGTTCGAGAGTCATCGATTCCGTGGCGGCGTCGACGAAGCGAACCTCGAAGCCAACCGAGATGGCTTCTCCGCGCAGGCGATTGAGCGCTTCCAAGATCGCCCGGTTCGCGTTGGCTGGCAGGGCCACGACGACCAGGGCGGACGTCCCGCTGCCGCCTCGTTCGGCGATAGCAGCCTGGCCCGCGACGTCGGCTTGTAGCAAACCGAACAGACCTAGCGCCACTGCGGAAATCACTTGGAGGCAGATTCTAATAGAGACTTGGCCAGTTCCGCTTGGGTCCCATGCGGAAATCGTTCCAGGTAGAGCTGAGCCACCTTTTGCGCGCGTGCCCGATCCGTGCGCGCGAGCAGCGCAATCTCCCGGCCAAGAGCCTCGCCCGCGTACGGACCTTGCACCGATTCGCGCAGGTAGGTCTCGTACCAAGTCACGGCCGCGCCCGAGGAGGCCGAAGGTGTTTCGGCCAGACGGCCGAGGAAGAAGGCGGCATCGCTGGCGCGCGCGGTGCCAGGATAGCGAGCGCGCAGTCCGAGCAGCGCCTGGCGCGCCAGATCGTTGTGCATGGTATAGCGAGCAGCATCGGCGAGAGAGGTCAGCTCGGCGGCCGATGCACTCGCAAGGGTCGAGTCAATCCCACGCTTCTGGGCATCCTTCACGACACCAGCGAAATCTCCTTGCGCGATTAGACTGGCCCAAGCGATCGGCTCGGCACCTGTCAAGGCGCGTTCGGCCTGCGACGCCCGGTGCCGAAGCAAAGTCGGCGACATCCGCGGCGCGGTCGGCGCGGCCAAGGGTGGCGCCACCTCCGCGGGCAGCTTTTCCTCGGTCGGCTTCTCCGCTGCGGGCAGCTGCACTGTCGCGGGTGCGGTAGGTTTGCTTCCCGAACCCGCGAAGAGCTCCAGGGACTCGCCCGCACGAAGGGTCAGCACGCGGTCGTCGGACGAACCTCGCACCTCGACCACACCCGTCACCATCTGCAGTGCCAGCCGGCCGCGATCCGCCGCGTAGGCCAGATGGAACTCGGTTCCGCGCACCTTCACCGTAAACGGTCCCGCCTCGAAGCGCCACGACGAGCCTGCCCGGTGCTGGACCTGCACGTCCAGATCGCCATCGGCAAGAGCGATACGCGAGCCATGGGCGTCGAGCGCCAAGACCGACAGCTTCGCCGCGGGCGCGATGCGAACCTGTGAGCCATCGGAAAAAACCAGCTTGGCCGGCGCCGTCGGTTCGGCCTTGATGGATTCACCGGGACCCAGGGTTGCGCCTTCGAGCACGTAGTGCAGCGGTGATTCCGACCGAAGCGGCAACAGACGGTAGGTTGCGAACCCCAAGGCCAGCGCGGTCGCGGTGAGCGCAAAGCCGCGCAGCCACCAGCGCGAAGCGGCGGCCACGATGGGCAGGGAAGGATATTTGCCGTCGGACAGCGCGCTTTCCAGGCGCTGCCATCCGCTATCGAGCTGGCCGACGGGCACCTTGCCCAGGCCCTTTCGGGTCACCTCGGCGACAGCGTCTACGATCTTCTGAGTCTGCCCGTCGTTCATGTTTCGCATGGGTCATCTCCGAGGATCTCCGCCGGCAACGCCCCGCACAGTCTGGCGCGCAGTCCCTGGTCGCGCGACACGGCCGTGTGGATCGAGGCTGTGGCCTTCACCAAATAGCGTTTGACCGTGGCCAAGGAGATATCGAGTCCCTCGGCGATCTCGTGCAGCTCCATGCCCTCCACGTGGCGAAGAACGAACACAGCCCTGTGCTTGTCCTTCATGCCTTCGAGAACCTTCTGGACCAGAAACAGCGTCTCGCGCGCCTCGAAATCCGGACTTGCGCTCTCTCGGTCCTCGGCCATGAGTTCCAGTTGATCGCGCGCGCGCTTGAGCACGTAGAAGTGGCGGATGGCCTCGCTGACCACGCGAACCGCCACCGAATAGATGAAGCTGCGCAAGGCCGCGCGGTTTTCCATGGTGTGCAAGCGGCGAAAGACGCGCAGAAAGACCTCCTGAGCAAGGTCATCGTGATCGTGGCGCAAGCTGAGGGTGCGGCGGAGGAGCCCATGAACCATGGGCGCGAAACGATACCAAACCTCCCGCTGGGCCCAGCGCTTTCCGGCCAACGTCTCACGCACCAGGGTCTCGTCGTCGGTCTTGGCCCCCACACGCTCGGTCGCGTCCTCATCCTGCATTTCCATCGGCCTCGGCCTGGACGGCACCAAGACGACCGGAGAAGGGACGCCTCTTCCAGGTTCATCGACGGACGAATCGCGCCGGGACACGGAATACATTCTTGCACGAGCTTCTGGATGCATGACAGCGGAAGTGTGAACGCCAAGAAGCATTCATCGATTCCTTCGCTAGGCAGTGTAGGCGCCCTTGCGAAACGGCTCAGGCCAGCGCGATTCTGTCATTAGGAGGGTCGGGGCGCGGGAGGAAGTGGAAATGAAATCGAGAACTTGGTGCCCTGCCCTGGCTGGCTGTCGACGTCGATGTGTCCCCCGTGGCGCTCGATGATTCCATGCACAATGGAAAGCCCCAGGCCCGAGCCCTCGCCCACGTCCTTGGTTGTGAAGAACGGGTCAAAGATGTGCGGCAAGACGTCCTTGGGGATACCGGGGCCATCGTCGGCCACGCTGAGCACGACCCAGGCGTCCTGGTTGCGCGCGGTCACGCTGATGGTCCCGCCCTTCTCCCCGATGGCCTGGGCCGCGTTGGTCAGCAAGTTCATCAGCACCTGATCGACCTGGCCTGGAAAACCAAGAATGCGCGCCTTGGGCTCTACGTCCTTCACTACGTTCACATGGCGCAGACGGTGCTGGAGCAAGCCGAGGGTTTCGTCCACGCTGCGGGCAAGATTGACTTCGCGCTGAACCGAATCATCGCCGCGCGCGTAGCCATGTAGTGCCTGGACGATAGCCTTGGTGCGCGCGGCCCCCCGCTGTACCACGGCCAGGATTTCCTCGGCTTCCTTGGCAATGTCGACAGGCGATCCGCCCTCGCCGGCCGCGATCCGCTTCACGGCGTCCTCAAGCGGGCCCAAGGAATTAATGACGGCGTTGACCGGGTTATTGATTTCGTGGGCGATGCCCGCCACCAAGCGTCCCATCGAAGCCAACTTTTCGCTGCGGACCAGGTTGTCCTGCGCGCGCCGCAATTTGTCCATCGCCTCGTGCAGCTCGGCGTTGCGTTGTTCGAGGGCTTCGGTGCGCCGACGCACCTCGCGCTCCAAATCGACATTGATGGATTCCGTCGAGCGCAAGCGATCGCGCAGCGACCGCCGCATTTCCTCGAAGATGACGGCCAACCGCCCGATCTCGTCGGCCTCGCCCCACGGCGGTACCGGCCGAGCGAGCTGACCATTCGCCATATCGCTCGACCGCTCTTCCAGCATGCGCAAGGGTGCCACCACGTCGCGAACTAGGAGCAGGACCACGCCCAAAATCATGGCCAAGGCCACGGCCAGGGCAGCCAAGCCCCACGGCGCATTGGCCCGGCCCACCAGCCAGACAAAGGCGCACGCGCAGACCAGCACGGCGACCATGGTTGCGCCCAGCTTCGCGTGCAGTCCGAGCGGCGAGCGCACTTGGTCCAGGGGAAGCGCATGGCGCGAGCCCAGGTGCCGGATAAGTGGGCGAAGAACGCTTTGCAGGACCAGCGTCTGGTAGAGCGTCGTCAGGAGAGAAAGGAGCGTAGCAAGAAGAAGCAGGCGGCCCGCCGTGACCAGATCCACATCACCGCGAGCGCCGAGATAGGCGACCGCGGCGAGCGCAGCAGCGAAGAAGACCACCGCCTGCACCATACCGAGCGAGTACGGCGTGCCCTGTGCGGCGATGAACGCGGCCACGGCCTTGGGATCGTCGCGCGAGGGGCCCCTGCCCCCCTTGGTTCGCAGCGCCAGATCGAAGTAGTCCTCGATGGGCCGGGTACGCCTCAGCATGAGCCGCCACCAGGCATAGGCCCCCAGAATCAGAATTGGCCACAGTGCGAACATGCCCGAAGTCAGCATGTCCGACGAAGCCCTGGCGATGGTCGAGGCGAAAAAGGCCAGCGCCGTCTGCCACAGTCCAAGCATGGCAATCCCCACCGCCAGCAGGGCTCCCCGGTAGCGATCGGCGAAGACGCGAATGCCTTGCAAGTTGGGCAGCAGGATGGGCCGGGTGGGCGCCAGGATGATTTCTAGCGCCAGAGTGCGGATGGCGGCCAATCCCGTCGAGGTGAGCAACACCAGTTGGATGAGCGCGGCCGCCGACGGCAGATCGCGATCGCCGTCCAGCACGGCGTGCGCGGGAAGTAGCGATGCGACCAGGGCCCAGGCCAGCAAGTGCACGATGGCCACCTCGCGTGGGGCGCGCGCCAGCGCAACGCGAGCCGCATCGGCCTCAAGCGGTTTGGGTTTGCCACCCTGGCGAATGGCCGCCACCAGATCGAGCAAGGGACGAAGCCGCGAGGCCATGCGAAGCGCCGCGCCCCCCCACGCCGCGAGGGTAAGGGGCAACGCAACCTTCAACCACAACATCTCCCACGGCAGATTCCGCATCCACAAAACCAACGGGAGCCCACAGCAAACCAGCTCGGCGGCATCGAGAATCAGTCCCGCGACCAGCAACTGGCGCCCGAACCTCGGCAGGCTTGCGACTTGTCCGCCCTGTGACATGGTTCGCATTGTAGCGGAGAAGCTGGACAAAGGGCCGCCGAGCTATCACCCTACGGAATCCAATGACCTGGGAAACCATCCGCAACCTCATCCACGACGAGTGGGTGATTCTTCTACTCCTATTGGTGTGGTCGGTGGCCGGCGTGGCTGTCATCTGCGAGCGCGTCTACTCGCTATGGGGCGTGCTCGGCAAATCCGAGATCTTCAAGAACCGCGTGATCGAAGCGGTCGAAAAGGGTGACCTGGCCAAGGCCGTGGCCTTGTGCGAGACCTCGAACGATCCCTTGGGCGAGGTCTTCGGCCGGGGCCTGCGGGTGTTTGCTAGAACGCCCCAGAAGACCACCGAGACCGTGAATTCCCAGCGTATCGTCGCGCTGGCCGGGTTCAAGCGCTACCTGTGGGCGCTCGGAACCGTGGGCTCGTCGGCGCCTTTCGTCGGCCTCTTCGGAACCGTGGTCGGGATCCTCAAGGCATTCCAGTCCATGTCCCAAGCCGGCACCGGCGGTTTCAAGGTCGTCTCGCAAGGGATCGCGGCCGCCCTGGTGGCCACGGCGGCGGGCCTCATGGTCGCCATCTACGCCATCATCGCCTACAACTACTTCGTCGCGAAGGTCGGCGCCATGGGCGTGCAGTACAAGGTCTTTTGCGAGGAATTCCTCCTCGCTCTCGGGGAATTTGGGAAATCCCAAGCCGCCCCTGTTCTCGCTGCCCAGGCCCAGTCGCCCGGGAAAGCTCCGCCGTCGTAGCTGCCACCCCATGGCGATGAGCATCCAGATCGATGATCCCGGCGCGGAGCCCGAAGCGGAGGGCGAAGGACGGGAATCCATCGTCGCGGAAATCAACATCACGCCGCTGACCGACGTGTTTCTGGTTCTGCTCATTATTTTCATGGTGACTTCCACCGCTTTGGTCGAATCCGAGGTCGCGTCGCGCACGGGTGTGAAGGTCGCTTTGCCCAAGGCCAACGCCGCCGGCGCGGTGACCAAGCGTCGCACGGATCCGGTCCTCACCGTGACGAAGAACAACGAGCTTTTTCTGTTCAACCGCAAGATCGACCCGGCTCACCTGGAAGAGGAAATCCGCAAGGCACTGACGGACGTGGATTCGGAAACCCTGCTCCTGCGAGGCGACAAGAGCGTCTTCCTTGGCGCCGCCGTCGACCTTATGGCAATCGCCAAGAAGGCGGGTGCCAAGAACATCGCCATCCTTACGCAGTCCGAGCAGAAGCAGTGAGGCGTTTTTCCCCACTGAGGAAGCTCTCGACGCAAAACCGCCTCACATCCAAGCGCGCCCCAATGGCCGAATACCGGTAACCACCTAATATTGCTGACTTCACACTCCGGTCCTCGGGTGGCATATCGGCTGCAAGAGGAAGGACAAACTAGGACCGAATGGTCCATGAAACCAGACAACAAGGAGACCCAATGAAGCTCACTCGCGTTATCCTTCTCGCTCTCGCCTTCGCGATCCCATTCGCCAGCACCACGCTGGCCTCCGCTGGCGAAGAGCCCGCGACCGAGAAGACTGAGAAGCCGGCCAAGAAGAAGGGCAAGAAGGCCAAGAAGGGCGAAGAGAAGAAGGACGGCGAAGAAGCCGCGAAGTAATTCACGCTTCCAAAGTAAGAACCCTCGAAGGGATTCTTACCAACTCCCGCGATGAGTACCGTCAGGCAAAGCCCGCCGGTACTCGCGCAACTTGAAGCGCACAGGCCGTCAGGAGATTCCTGGTGGTCCTGGCTCTTCCCGAAGAGCCCCCGGGATGACCATTCCGGGGGCTTTCTTTTGCAACCACAGCTAGGATGGCATCGTGACGATTCGAGCTAAGGTGTGGATCCTGGTTGCTGCCAGTGCAGCAGTCACCGCTGGGGCCACGCTTTGGGTGCGCATCTATGCCATGCGCAGCGAATTGACCAGACAAGCCCAGTCTTCGGCCGATGAGATCGCCGACGACATCAAGCAAAGCCTGGAGCGCTTCGAGCCCGAGGCCGAGGAGCGCGACTACGCCATCGCCTTGTCGAACTACATCAACCGTCACCCGCGTATCCAGCGCCTCCAGCTCGTCGTCGAGCACGACGCGCCCAGTTCGCTGCCCAGTTCGCCGTCGGTACGCATCGTCGCCCCGCGCGGTGAAGCCACCGAAATCACGCGCCTACCTTACCTGCCTCGCGAACCCATCGTGTACACCCGCAAGGCCGCCGAGGGTGACGTCTACGTCCTTCAGCGCTTCGTGGATCTCAAGGGTCCGTGGCAGGCCAACCTGCTCATGCACTGGAGCCTGAGCCCGGTCCTGGACATCATCCGCGTGACCGAACGCTGGTCGCTCATCTTGGGTGCCGCGCACCTGGTGGTCCTGGTTCTCCTCACGGGTTTCCTTGTCAACCGCATCGTGCTGCGCCGGCTGGAACGCCTGGCAGCGGCCATGCGCGACGTCGAGGGCGGCAACCTCGATCGCCGAGTCGTCATCGGAGCACCGGACGAAGTGGGACGGCTGTCCCTGGGGTTCAACCAGATGCTCGACCAGCTTTCGAATGCCAATCGCGAGATTCGCGAATTCAACCTTCGGCTGGCGCAGGAGATCGATCTCGCGACCCAGGATCTGTCACGCAAGAACATGGCGCTCGGCCAGCTCAACCGGCTGCTCAATGATCTGCGCATGGAAAACGCCTCCAAGGTTCGCCTGGCCACCCTCGGACAACTCGCGGCGCAGCTCGCGCACGAAATCGGCACGCCGCTGTCCTCGGTCTCGGGCCATTTGCAACTCGCGCTCCTGCAGCGCGATCTGCAACCCACCTTGCGCGAACGCCTGGAGGTCGCCACGCGAGAGATCGCCCGCATCGGCCGTATCGTGCGCGACTACCTCGACTCGACCCGCGGCCTCGAACCCGAACTCAAGCCCACCTCGCTGCGCCAGCTTCTGCACGAAGCCGTTGAAGTCACGGGTGGCGGGGAACAGGCCGGCAAGCCCGCCGTGGCCATCAACATCACTGACGAGCCGGCCGATTTCCAAACTGACCCGGGGCTGCTTCGCCAGATCCTCATCAATCTGCTCTCCAACGCCTTCGATGCCATCGCCGCCATCGCCAAAGACGGCTACGTCACGGTGTCAGCTGCCACCAGTCATGGCCGCGTCGACATCGCGATCAGCGACACCGGCGCGGGCATCTCGCCCGAAGATCAGCGCAGCATCTTCGAGCCTTTCTACACCACCAAGGGACGCGGCAAGGGCACCGGCCTCGGACTCGCCATCTGCCGCGAACTCTCGAAAGCCCTCGGAGGCTCCATCGCGGTAGAGAGCACGCCCGGCAAGGGCTCGACTTTCACGGTGCATCTGCCCATGCAAGGCCCCGGAGAGGGAGATCCTGCGGCACCCAAGTTCGAGTCCAGCACCCGAAAGATTTCCACTGGAGGAGCGGTATGACCCGAATGCTGGTGGTTGAGGATGATGCGGTCGCGCGCGATCTGTTGTGCGAGATCTTGCGCGGCGAGGGATTTGAAGTCGAAGCCGTGGACGACGGCGCCCCGGCCGTCGAGCGCGCGGGCGACGGACGCTACGACCTGGTTCTTTCGGACGTGCGCATGGAGCGGGTCGGCGGCCTGGACGTTCTGCGCGCCTTCACCGAAAAGTCGCCCAGCACACCGGTCATTCTCATCACGGCCTTTGGCGACGTCACCGGCGCCATGGAGGCCATCGGCCATGGGGCCTACGACTACGTTTCCAAGCCCTTCAACATCGAAGAGCTTCGCCTGACCGTGGCGCGCGCCCTCGAACGCAGGCGACTTTCCGCCGAGGCGGATTCGACCGCTTCCACGGGTGGCGAGCGCAGCCAGGTCGCCGACATCGAGGGCAAGAGCCAGCGCATGCTCGACGTGTACAAGCTGGTTGCCCGGGTCGCCCCGTCGACGGCCACCGTCCTCGTGGTCGGCGAATCAGGGACCGGCAAGGAGCTGGTCGCGCGCGCGATTCACAATCGCTCGCCACGCGCGACCAAGCCCTTCGTACCCGTCAATTGCACGGCCCTCTCAGAATCCTTACTCGAATCGGAGCTTTTCGGTCACGCCCGCGGAGCTTTCACCGGCGCCATCGCGGCCAAGCGCGGCCTGTTCGAAACCGCCAACGGCGGAACCCTGTTTCTCGACGAAATCGGCGACATGGGGCCGAAAATGCAGGCTCAGATTCTGCGCGTGTTGCAAGACGGGGAAATGCGCCCGGTCGGCGGAACCGAGGCCATCCGCGTCGACGTGCGTCTGGTGTGCGCCACCAACCGCGACCTGGAAGCCGAGGTCAAGGCCGGCCGCTTTCGCGAGGATCTCTATTTCCGCATCAACGTCGTCACCGTGCGCATGCCGCCGCTGCGCGACCGCGCCGGCGACATTCCTATTCTGGTTCGCCACTTCATCAACAAGATCGCCAAACGGGAAAGCCGGGCGCTGGCCAGCGTCTCGCCCGAGGCTCTCGAAGTTCTGTGCCGGTACAGTTGGCCAGGCAACGTGCGCGAGCTGGAGAATGCCATCGAACGCGCGGTGGCGGTCGCCAAGGGCAACGTGCTACTGCCCTCGGACTTACCCGCGGAGGTCTACGGCGGTGCCTCCATCGCGCCCGCCAGTATCATCGACGATCGACCGACACTAGGCGAACTTGAGCGGCGCTACATCGCCCTCGTGCTCGCCGAGTGTGGAGGCAACAAAAAGCGTGCGGCGGAAAAGCTCGGCATCGACCGCCGAACGCTCTACCGCGCGATTGAACGTTCCGAAGACGGCCCCGAGCCCGACGAGGACGCCGAGGGCTGAAACCTTCATTTGAGTAACGCCAGAAATGCGCGTGCCGCGTGCGATAGCGTACGCCCGGCGGGATGGACGAGGCGAATCTTGCGCTCGGGCATCAGCCCCTTGACCTGGATCTCGCGCAACGTGCCCTGGGCGATCTCGTCCTCCACGCACATGCGGGGCAGAAATGCCACGCCCTCGTTCCGCTGCACCATCTTGCGAATCGCCTCCACGGTTGGCATTTCCAGATCCCGGTTCAGCGGCACCCTCAGCCGTTCGAATTCGCGCTCCACGACCTCTTTGTAGGGCGACACCACGATGTGCCCGATGAAGGTCTCCACGCCGAGGTCGGTGATCGACACTGAACGCCGGCGCGCCAGCCGGTGCTGGGGCGCCACCACGCATGCCAGGTGATCGGTGAAGATGATATGCGAGGTGAGCCGGCTGTCGTTGGGATCGTAACTGACCACGCCCAGCTCTAGATCGCCCTCGACGATTTCGGTCGGGATCTTGCTGGACTGGCAGCGCCGCACCTGAACCTTCACGCGGGGATAGCGCCGCCGATAGCGACTGATGAGCGGCAACAAGTACAAGATGGCCGACTCGTTGGCGCCGATGAGCAAACGGCCCGTGGCATTGTCGCGCAGCTCGGCCAAGGCCTGGGTCAGCTCGGAACGCAGGTTCTCGAAGCGCCGGGCGTGATCGAGCACGACCTGCCCCGCGTCGGTCAGGCGCGTCTGGCGCCCGCTGCGATCGATGAGGGTTTCGCCCACATCCAATTCGAGCCGCTTGATGGCGAGCGAAACCGCAGGCTGGGTGCGCGCCAACTTGACCGCTGCCCGCGAGAAGCTTCTTTCGGTGGCCACCGTGCGAAACACGGCGAGAGTGGCGAGATCCATGGCTGCTCGGAAGTATAAGCAATGCTTATATAATAACAAGTACTAATACAAATCATGAAAAGAATAAATTCGCCATATCGCGCAAATAACGCTAATTTGACCGCCTTCATCGCACCACGAAAGGAGCCCGCCCCCATGAGTAACCGCGTCCACATCTTCGACACCACCCTGCGCGACGGAGAACAGTCGTGCGGCTGTAGCATGAACGTTCCCGAAAAGATGAAGATGGCGCGCAAGCTCGTCGACCTCAACGTCGACGTGATGGAGGCCGGCTTTCCCATGGCGTCCCAAGGCGACTTCGATGCCGTCGACGCCATCGGCCGCGAGTACGGCCAAGTCACGGTGGCTGCCCTCGCCCGCTGTCATACCGGCGATATCGAGCGCGCGGCCAAGGCGCTGGAGAAGGCCAAGCGCCCCCGTATTCACACCTTCATCGCCACCAGTCCCATTCACCTCAAGCACAAATTGAAGAAGACCGAGGAGGAGGCGCTGGAGATCGCCATCAAGTCGGTCGAACTGGCGCGCAAGTACGTCGACGAGGTCGAGTTCTCGGCCGAGGACGCCACCCGCACCTCGCCCAAGATCCTGGTTCGCTTCTCCCGCGCGGTGGTCGCCGCCGGCGCGCGTATCGTGAACCTGCCCGACACCGTCGGCTATTCGATCCCAGCCGAATACGGTCAACTGGTGGGCACCGTCGTCCACGCCCTGGAAGGTCAGGCCGAAGTCAGCGTGCACTGCCACAACGATCTGGGATTGTCGGTGGCCAATTCCATTGCCGCCATCCAGGCCGGCGTGCGCCAGGTCGAGTGCACCATCAACGGCATCGGCGAGCGCGCGGGCAATTGCTCGCTGGAAGAAATCGTCATGGCGCTCAAAGTGCGCGGCGACATCCTGCCCTTCACCACCTCCATCAAGACCGAAGAGCTCTACCCAACCAGCCAACTCCTGACCGAAATCATCGGTGTCGGCGTCCAGCCCAACAAAGCCATCGTGGGCAAGAACGCCTTCGCGCACGAGGCAGGCATCCATCAGGACGGCTTCCTCAAAGAGCGCACGACCTACGAAATCATGGATCCGAAATCGGTCGGCGTTCCGGCCAGCCAGCTCGTGGTGGGCAAGCACAGCGGCCGCCACGCCATTGCCGATCGCTGCAGTCACCTCGGCTACAAGCTCAGCACGGCCCAGCTCGAAGACATCTACCACCGCGTGATCGCGGTGTGCGACAAGAAGAAATGGCTGTCCGACCAAGAGATCGGCGAAATCGCCCGCGCCGTCGTGCAAGCGTAGCAGAACCCAATCCTGGGCTATCATGGGCCCATGAGTTTTCGAGTGTCCGCGCGCATTCTCCTGGTTCTGACCGGTTTCGCGATTCCGCTCGCTGCTGCAAGCGCAATCGAGCGGCCCCACCATGGCGAGACCACGGCTGGAAACATCCTGGAGAAGCCGACGCAGTCTCCCGACGAGGAGCGACCACACGTCCTGGCGAATCGGCACGCGGGCGGCTTGCTCGCTTTCGACGTGACCGACGCCGTGACTGGCCAGCCGATTCCGTGCAAGCTGACCTTCGTCGGTGTCGAGGGCACGCCCAGGCCGGTCTTCACCCACAACGACATCGGCCGTCCCGAGGGCGAGCTGGCCATCTCCGCCTTTGACCGGGTGTTCTCCGCCGTGGGCAGCGAGGACATTCGCGTCCCACTCGGCACCTACGATATCTACGTCAGCCGCGGTCCCGAGTGGGACATCGCGATCAACCGGAGAATCAAGATCGGCCCCGAGGGCGCGAAGATCGTCGCGAAGCTCCGCCATGTGGTGGACACCACGGGTTGGCTGTCCGCCGATTTCCACGTCCACGCCGCGCCGTCGCCAGATTCCATCGTTCCGCTCAGCCATCGCATTCTCGAATTCGTCGCCGATGGCATCGACATGATCGTGTCCACGGATCACAACTTAGTGACCGACTACGCACCAACCATCCGCCAGCTTGGGCTGGGGGCACTCATCACCTCGGCCAGGGGCGACGAGCTGACCACCAACGGTTGGGGCCACTACGGCGCCTTTCCCTTGTCGCAGGACTTGGCGCGCGCCGGGCAGGGCGCCGTGCTGGTCCACGGACGCAACGCCAAGGAGATCTTCGCCAATGTGCGCGAGCACGCGCCCGATGCCATCATCGACGTGCACCACCCGCGCATCGATCCCGGCGTGGGCTATTTCATCGTGGGCGAATTCGACCCGCACTCGGATCGCGCGGGCCGCCCGGGATTTTCCTTCGATTTCGATGCCCTCGAGGTGCTCAACGGCTACCAGGATCCGGCGCGCAAGAGCGTCGATCGCACGATCGACGACTGGCTCGGCCTGCTCAACCACGGGCACCTCGTCACCGCCACGGGCAACTCCGACACCCATCACCTGACCTACAACATGGGCGGCTACCCGCGCAACTACGTGCGCGTACGCGACGACCGCCCGGACCACGTCACGCCCCAAGAGGTCGCCACCGCGGTCAAGAACCATCAAGCCTTCTTCACCACCGGCCCCTTCGTCCGCTTTCGCTCGGGCAAAGGCGACATCGGCGATCTCGTCCCCGCACCGGGAGGCAAGGCCGCGGTCGACATCGAGGTGGATGCCGCACCCTGGATTTCCGTGAACCGCGTGATCCTCTACGTGTCGGGCAAGGAGGCCAAGCGCTGGCCCGTGCCCGAAACCGAGGACGTGGTGCGCTTTCGCGTCCACCACGAGATCGACCTGACCATCGACGGCTACGCGGTCGTGCGCGTGGACGGCGACAAGATCATGGCCCCCGTGGTCGGCGACAACCGCACCTTCGGTGTGTACCCGCTCGCGCTTGCCAATCCCATCTTCTTCGACGTGAACGGCAACGGCCGCTACGACCCCGAACACCACCACGGACCCCACGAGTAGCTTTCTTGGCCCCGCAACGGCCCAGGGCTTAGATTCGGTGTCCATGAACGTCCGCGGAATCTGTCTTCTAGTTCTAGCCATGGGCGCATTCGTCGCGCGCGCGCAGGCGCAGCCCATCACGCATCCCATCTGGGCGAACACGCCCGATGCTTCTGCGAACAACACCGCCCGCGCGCAATTCGAAGCCGCGGCGAAAAAACGCGGACTCGGCCAGCTCGAAGTCGTGGCCGTGCAAAACCAGCAAGCAACACGGCCCGCCGACCTTTTCGGCGAGGGCATGACCGCCCTGCGCGCCTCCAACTTCGTGCTGGCGGCGGCGATGCTCGGCGAGGCCGCCACCCAAGCCATGGGCGCGGGCGGCGAGGGGCTGTCGCCGAAGGATTTCGCCAGCCTGTTTTTCCATCAAGCCGTGGCGATTCAACTCGCCAGCGGCGCCACCTACTCGGAACCTTTCACAACCATCACGCCGCCGGAGGCGAAGACGGCCTACCTGCGCGCCGCGGTTCTGGGTGCTGGGCAGATTTTTGACGAGGCGGCCGGGCAGCCCCTGGTCGAGGCAAGCTGGCGTCTGGCGATCGCGACGGTGAGGCAGCGTTCGAGCGGAACGCTGACCGTGCGCGCGCATCCCCGCGCCCTGGTTTCCATCGACGGTGGGACCGCGCAAGCCTCGCCCTCCAGCAGCCCTGCCCTGCCCTATGGCGAGCACTTCGTTCGCGTCGAGGAAGCCGGGCACACCTCGTGGTCAACAACGGTCGCCATTCAGGAGCCGAAGGTTGTGATCGACGTGCCGGCCACGCAGTTCCTTACCTACGATGTCGGAGTCGCGGCTGGGCTAGCCAGGGAGCGCGGCGCGGCCTTTGCGCTGCTGGGCCAACTGCACCTGGGCGACAAAGTCGAAATCGATCTGCGACTTGTCGACGCGCGAACCGGCGAACTGCGGGATGCCACGGCGGTGCCAGTGGCTCCGAGCGCCGAATCGCCCGACTTGGTGGCGGCGGTGCTAAGGCTCGACGAACTGGCGAGCCGCACCGACCTGACGCGAAGGGCCGAGAACGGCGGCGCGCGACCGAATGCGCCGCTCATGCTCGCGACTCCCCCGCCCCGCGTCCCAGCAGAAAACGAGCCTGGAGGCGCCCCACAACCCGGAGGCTGGTTGCAGCAGCGATGGCCGCTGGTCACGGCCATCGCCGTGGCTGCCGGGACCGCGATCATCCTGGGCATCGTGGTTGCCAAGGATGATCGCACGGCGCAGCCCGCGAAACCCTGACAATCACCGTCGCGATCGGAGCGCCCGATGAGGTATCATGCGCTCTGGCATTTCTCTCTCTGAAGCAGTCTAGCGAACTAGATCATGTCGGTAGTTGGAATCGATCTTGGAACCACGAACTCGGTGATCGCCACCGTACGGGACGGCCAGGTGGTGGTGGTGCCGGCTGCCCACGGCGGCTACCTGCACCCCTCGGTGGTGTCGTTCTCCGCCGACGGGCTCAAGTACTTCTCGCGCGAGGGCGTGGCACGCCGGATCGTCGACCCCAAGTACACGGTCTATTCGGGCAAGCGCCTCATCGGGCTTTCGTTCCGGTCCAAGGAAGTCCAAAGAGCCGTCGCCCGCCTACCCTACGAATTGCGCGAGGGCAACAATGAGCAGGCGGTCTTCGTGGGCCCCGATCGCACGTACACGATTCCCGAAGTTTCCGGCCTCCTGCTCGGCTACTTGCGCCAGTGCTGCGAACTCTTCCTCGGCGACACCGTGACCGGCGCCGTGATCACGGTGCCGGCGAATTTCAACGATGCCCAGCGCCGCGCGACCATCGACGCTGGCCGCATCGCCGGACTCGACGTCCTGCGCGTGCTCAACGAACCCACGGCCGCGGCCTTGGCCTACGGGCTCGGCCAGCACATGTCGCAGCGGATCGCGGTCTACGACTTTGGCGGCGGCACCTTCGACATCACCATCCTGCAAGTGGAAGGCGACGTCTTCGAGGTGCTTGCCACCGGCGGCGACACCTTCCTCGGCGGCGACGACTTGGACACCGCCCTGCTCAACATCCTGGCCGAACTCTTCCGCGCCGAGCACGGCATCGATCCGCGCGACGATCAGGCCGCTCATGCCCGCCTGCTCATCGCGGCCGAGCAGGTCAAGTGCCACCTGTCCGAGTTTCCCGAGGCGCGCGGCGAACTCAAGAACATCGCCGTCAGCGACCAAGGCGAACAGCTTGCCCTGCGCTTTCACATCGCACGCAACGTCTTCGAGACCGCCATTCGCGGACTGGTCGCCCGCACCATCCAGACCACGCAAGAAGTTCTGGCGTCGGCCGGACTGGGCGCTTCGCAGATCGACGAGGTCATCATGGTGGGCGGCACAACGCGGGTGCCGCTGGTGCGCGCCGAGGTCGAACGCTACTTCGCTCGGCCGCCGCGCACCGACCTCAATCCCGACGAAGTCGTGTCTTGGGGCGCCGCCATACAAGCCGAAAACCTGGCCCACGCAGGCGAGAATCTGGCCAACCACGCTGTCCTCCTCGACGTCACCCCGCGCGCGCTTGGCATCGCGGTGGCCGGCGGCTTTGCCGAACGCATCCTCGACCGGAACGTGCCGGTTCCTGTCGAGCAGACGCGCATCTTCACCACCTCGGCGGACAACCAGAGCACGGTTCGCATCCAAGTCTGCCAGGGCGAGTCCCGCCGTTTCGACGAGAACGTTCCCCTGGGCGAGCTGGAACTCAGCGGCATCCCGCCCGCCCGCCGAGGCGAAATCGCCATCGAAGTCACCTTCCGCGTAGATACCAACGGCATCCTGCGCGTGCGCGCCCGCGACGCGGCGACCGGCGCGGCCCGCGAGGCCGCGGTCAATGTCCGAGGTGGCATGACCGACGTCGAGGTGGCAGAAGCAGTGGAGCGTCAGAAGTCGCAGGAAAGCCCCATGGATGACTCGATGTTGCCTGAGCTGGGCGAAGTAGAGGAACTGAAGGACTAAGAGTCGCGCATGCCCCGGCAGACCCCTGAACAACTTGCCGCCTTCGCCCGGCAGCTATACGGAAAACTCGACCAGCTTTCCTACTACGACTTGCTCGGTGTTTCGTCAGGCACGTCCCTGGCGGATGTCCGTGCGGCGTTCTACCGCATGTCGAGCGCCCTGCACCCAGATAGCTACCACACCTTGGCCGACCGTGAGCTGAAGGAGCGCCTAGAGACCATCTATGCCCGCATGTGCGAAGCCTATCGCGTGCTGACCACGCCGGAAAAGCGCACGGCCTACGCCCGCGTCCTGACTGAAGGCAAGAAGCGGCTGACCAGCACGGATCGGGAATCGAAGGCGCCACAAAGCCCCGAAGACAGCATCAAACACGAAGAGGCCAAGAAGTTCTTCCGCCTCGGTATGCTCTCGCTTGGCAGAAAAGACCTCAAGGGCGCGATGATGAACTTCAACTTCGCGCGCTCGTTCGAACCCAATGCGGCCGTGATCAACCAAAAGCTCGTCGAGACCCAGGCGGCGCTGGGCAAGCCCGGTGGACCGGGGGCAAAGTAGCCATGACCGCGGCATCCCAGGGACCAGAGGATGTGGGAGCGTCGGTTTCGTCGAGTTCGCCCGGCAACGGCTTTGCTTCCACGAAAATCGGCGCGAGACTTGGGCGCTACGAAATCGTGGGCACGCTCGGGCATGGCGCCATGGCCACCGTGTTCCGCGCACGCGATACCCAACTCGGCCGGGACGTGGCCATCAAGGTGATGAGCATGGTCCATGCCGCCCGCGGAGGCGCGAGCGAGCGCTTCCGGCGGGAGGCGCACGCCGTGGCCGCGCTCAAGCATCCCGCCATCGTCGAGATCTACGACTTCGTCAGCGCGACCGAGAACGAGCCCAGCTACATCGTGGTCGAGCTCATTCAGGGGCCGACCCTGCGCACGATGCTTGAAGAGCGCGGTGGGCGTTTTTTGCCCGAAATCGCCGCGCTCATCGCCCTGCCCCTGGCCGAAGCCCTGGCAGCCGCGCACGAACACGGGGTCATCCACCGCGACGTGAAACCCGACAACGTCATGATCGAAACCAGCGGGCAGAGCAGCCGTGTGGTGCTGACCGACTTTGGCGTCGCCCACATCACGGGCATGGAAACCATGACCGCGACCGGCGCGCTGGTGGGCTCGCCCGCCTATATGTCGCCAGAACAGTCGCGTGGGCACGAAGTGACCCCGGCAGCCGATCTGTGGTCGTTCGGCGCCATGCTGTACGAACTGGTCACGGGCGTGGTGCCGTTCTCGGGCAAAGATCCCTTTACCATGATCGCGTCCATCTTACGCGGCATCTTCCGTCGGCCGTCGCAGATCGTGGCCACCGTGGGCCCGGATTTCGAAGCGATCATCCTGCGCTGCCTGAAGACGTCCCCGGCCGAGCGCTACCCGAATGCCTCGGCCCTGGCGGCCGATCTGCGCGAGTTCACGCGCGCGGCAGGACTTCTACCCGAAGCCAAGGCCCTACGCAGGTTTTTCGACGAGCCTGATGCGACCCTGGCGGATTTGCGACCGCGCGTGGCTGACATGGCCGTGGAGCGGGCGCGCCAGTTCGCACGGCGTGGGCAACTGGCGAAAGCCCTGGCCGAGATCGGTCATGCCACGGCCTACGTTCCAAACCACGCCGGCGCCGAGCGGCTCTTGCGCCGGCTTTCGGCCGGCCGCGTGGCCATCAAGATCGCCGTGGTGACGGCGGGACTGCTGGCCGCGTTCGGCATCATTCTTCTGGCCAAACCATTCCTCACGCATAGGGCGCCGGAGCCCGTCGTGCCCGTCGCTCCTATTGCATCATCGGCGGCTGTACAGCCTTGGCCAGCGCCTGCACCGGTCGAGAAGGCGCCGTCCCCGGCTCCCGCCGCGCAAGTGGCGCCGGCCCCGACACCCACAGCACCATCGGCCAAGTCACGAACCTCGCGACGACCGCACATGGTCAATCCACCGGCGGCGGTGACGGAATCCGCGCCGGTTTCCGCGCCGACGCCACAGCCGGCCGCGCCCGCTGTCGAGCAAGCGCCCGCGCCCAAGCACGAGGCGGAACGCGCCGGGACCATCGCCCTGTTCGCCAAGGGCGGCTTCTGCTATCCCAGCCTCGACGATCACGCGGCCGGCGATCTGATGCCGGTGTTTCGCGACATCGCGCCGGGCAAGCACAAGATCTACTGCTCGCGCACCAAACAGAGTCCGCGCCAGTTGGTCGGCGAAGTCGACCTGGCCCCTGGCGCCAGAATCGAACGAACCGTGACCGAGCAAGACGGTCGCTTCACCCTGGCCCGCCCGCGCTAGGCCAGTCCAAGACCTCGCGATAGCCACAGAATGACCGACGGGACCAGTCGTTGTACCCGCCCCAAGTATGCTAGCGTCACACTGTGACCATGCGTGGTTGCCAGCTGCTCTTGCTTTGCTTGCTTGCAAGCGGGACGTCGGGCTGCCTCCTCTTCACCGACCCCATCAACACCGCGCCCTCCGTTTCCATCACGGCCCAACAAGACCCTCTCCAACTCGTTCGCAGCCAGACTGCTTACTTCACGGCCGACGCGTCCGATCCCGACCAAAGCACCGACTCGCTGAGATTCGACTGGTATCAAGGCAAGACATGCAACAATGCGCTTGGACCGCCCGCGTCGCCGCCTCTCGGGCATGTCCCCTTCCCGTTTCAGCCCACGGAACTTGGCACTGGGTGTGTCGCCGTCGTGGTCACGGACAACCGTGGGGCCACAGCAACGGCCACGCTAACCTACGAGGTCGTGGACCAGGCACCTGTTGCGGTCATCGAGATCCAGCAAACCGTTGGCCAACCCGCGCCCGTCGACGGCCAACCCTATCCGCTCGCGCTCTATTCCGAGATCACCTTGTCAGGCAAGAACTCAACCGACTCTGACGACGACTTCAAGCTCCTGACTTTCATCTGGAACGTGTACGCCGCGGATGGCACTCAGATCGTGCTGCTGGGATGTCCGGACAATTCCAAGGGCGCTTACGTTTGCACGTTCTCCACCACGACGCCGGGAAGCTATCGCGTGGAACTCGTGGTCAGCGACAGCAGCAATTCGCAGGACACTGCAGAGCAATTCATTCAGGTGGCGGAGGATCAACTCCCGAACATCGTGATCGACAGCGCCGAGCCATTGCCGCAGACGTCGCCCAACGAATCGCCTCTGCTGCTAGCCGCGAACCTAGATAACACCTTCACCATCAATCGCGTCGAGGACGATGGCGATCCCTATCCCACCGCAGATCCGCTCAATCCCTATCCAGCGCCCCCAGCGGGTTTCGTGTGGTTCTTCCGCCTCGATCAGACCGGCGATCTCTTCAAGCGCTGGATCGGCGACGGCCCCACCTTCACGATCCCCGCGAACACTTACTCGCCCCAGCAAACCATCCAGGTCAGGGTCGAGTACCACGACCGCGTGACCGCCTGCCAGCCCAAGACCCCTGGCTGCAGCGCGGTCTTCGCCGCCTGCGACCCCAACGCCACGATTTGCTACTCGTCCGACTTTCGCGCCCAGTGGGTGACTTGGACGGTGACATTCCGATGAGACATCCCACGCTCGCCATCGGACTTTTCCTCTTCGCCGTGGCGGCCTACGCATGCGGGGGGTCCTCGGGCAGCAAGAGGTACGATGCTGCCACCGCCGGCTCGGGAGGGCGAGGCGGATCGGGTGGCACGACGAATGCCGACGCTGGTCGTGAGGGAGGCGCGGGTGGTTTCACGGGTATCGGCGGCGGCCCGGGCTACGATGCTCCCGCCCGGGAGGATGCCCCCATGCGCCCCGAAGTGCCCTGGTCCATTCCCGACCTGTCAGGCCAGTGCCACCTGGACATCGTGCCGCTCTCGCCCGCAAGCCTGGTCGACCTGACCGCGGGACCGACCACGTTCTTGCGCGTACAAGGTTCCATCACCTGGGGCCAAAACACGCCCTACCCGCCCCATTGGACTTGGTCGGTCACTCGCTCCGACGGACAGACCATCGTCCCCACTGCCGCGGGCGTGGATCCAAGCATCGTGCAATTTCCGATCTCCACGGCGGCCCGCTACGACATCACGGTCAGTATCGGCGACGACTGCTTGGGAGCCGCGCGCGCCCTTGTCCAGGATGTGCAGAATCAGTATCGCCTCTACCGCCTGCGCGTACTTCCACCGGACGATCTGAAAGACAGCGCCGTGCCCTACGAGGTCGACCTGAAGATCACGGCCGGCGGCACCCAGACAACCAAGGATGTCGACTTCGATACCGGGCTTTCCGTGGCCATCGATCCGAGCACCGGCCCCTGGTCGCCCCTGCCCGTCGCCATCCCGTCCGCCATTCGCATCCAATCGAGCGGTTCGACCTGGGTCAGCTCCGGCCGCAGCACGACCCAGGGGCCTTTCCTGACCGTGCTCGATGCCCTGCTCGAATACCAAGTCCTGGTGGTGCCCGACCCTCCGACCTCGACCGATCCGTTGCTGCCCCCATACCTGCTCGACCGAACCACGAGCGACAACGCAAGGGTCGATGCCCAGTACATCAAGACACATGCCAAGCCCTTGCCCCTTCCCACCGGCATCTCCATCGCTGGGCACCTGATGACCGCCGACGGGCCCGCCGCTGGTGCGACCATCAGCTTGCGTTCCTACCAGCCGTCCACCACGGTCGGCCAGACCGACCTGCTCTTCTCCACCGTGGGCCGAGCCAACGAGGATGGGACGTACAGCCTTCGCGTAGGTCCGGGGGGCCTTTTCGCCATCGTGGTCACGCCGCCAGACGGTTCACCGCTGCCCATCGCCAACATTGACCAGGGCATCATCCTCACGGATCCACTGACGGTGGTGCCGGATTTGGATTTCCAGTGGGACACGCTGCCTGTGGCCGATCTACAGCTGACGGTGACGCTGCCTGGAGGCCTTCCACCCGCAGATCCGGTTGCGGTTCACCTCGAATCCACCACGGGCAGCTTCTCTAGAGTGGGGGTCTTGTCGGTGGCTGGCGGCCCAGGAAGCGATGGAGGGGACGCGTGGCCAGCGGCATCGGGCGTAGTCCACCGCGACGGCGACACCGACATCAACGGAACACTGACCTTCCCAGATCTGCCCAAGGGCTCGTACAAACTCACGCTAGCACCGTCGTCGCTGTCCGGATACGCGATCACCACCCTGATGATCGACACCTCGGGCGCCAGCAACACCGCTGCGATGACCATTCCGCTGGCTGCCAAGATCACGATCATGGGGCGCCTGCTCGACGCACAAGATGACCACGCCACGGACTCCGCCGGGGCCACCGTGATCGCGACCGACCTTGGTCACGACCTGATTCCGAACGTCGTTTCCACCAACGTCGACGTGGACGGAACCTACTTTCTGGTTCTCGACCCCAATCGCACCTACCGCCTGATTGCCCAGCCCGTGGCCGGCCAAGGGCTGCCCTCGTACGTGCCACTGTACGGTTTCACGACCGGAACCACGAACATGCAGCTCGACGATCAGCGCGTTCCCAAGGGCGTGCTGGTCCATGGCCACGTGACCTACGCGGGATCGTCGGTACCTGGGGCCATCGTGCAGGCTTTCTGCCTCGGCCTGCCGCCCGACTGCGTGGACCGAAACAACCTCGCCGCCGGCTCGCCCCCCGCCTTCGCCTCGGCCATCAGCAACGCCAATGGTGACTATGCGATCTACCTACCCGACCCTGCCACCAGCGAATAGTCAAATCCAGTAATTGACTAGCGACGCAAGGTCTGCACCAATTGTCGTGCTAAACGGATGAAAGGCGCTTCGCTCACAATCACGGTCTTCGCCGCCCTAGCAGGGCTGGCCTTGCCTTCCGCACTTGCGGCCGAGAAAGCATCGAAAACGCCTGCCGATCCTTCGGCGGCACCAAGCGACAGTGCCACCCCGCAGAAGACTGCGACGGGTCCGGATTCTTCGCCGTCCAAGGAACTCCCGCAGGATGCCGGCGCCGCCTTGGTGCGAGCTTCGGCGGCCTACGAGTATGGCGACATGAATCAGGTGGTCGAGTCCGCACGACCAGTAGCCGAAGGCCTTCTGCCCGCGACCAGCGAGGAACAAATCCAGGCCTTCCGCTTGCTGGGCATCGGGCTTTACCTGACCAACCGGCCGCTCGGGGCCGAGACAGCCTTCACCGAGCTTCTGCGCAAGGATCCACGCGCGCGCCTCGACCCGACTTCGACGAGGCCCGAGCTGGTGGCATTCTTCGAGAGCCTGCGCCACCAGCAGATGGCGCGACAACGTTCGACACGCAAGATGTTCTGGAACTTCATTCCTCCGGTCGGACAATTCCAGAACGACGACCACGTCAAAGGCTGGCTAGTTCTGGGCGTGGGCGTGGCCTCGGCGGCGACCGCCACCACATCGGTCATTCTGCTGAACAAGTGGGAACACAAGCCTGGCAACACGTACGACCCCTACCAAAATACCGCAGGTCCGCTCAAAGCCGTCAACTGGATCAGCTGCGGCGTTCTCGCCGCGACCTACGTCTACGCCGTTTTTGACGGCTTGATCGGCTACGGCAAGCCTCTCGACGAAAGCAAGACGCCGGTCTCGCTGTTTTTCTTGCCCGGCGGCGGTGGTCTTGGGTTTACCTTCTAGCGGCGTCATGTGTACACTTGCCGCCCTTTCAGGCGGGTAGCTCAGTGGTAGAGCAGGCGCCTTACACGCGCCGGGTCGCAGGTTCAATCCCTGTCCCGCCTACAGTTATAGATTCCAGCGAGTTCCAGGAAAGTCCAAGAGACCACGTGATTTCAGCAAGTTAGGCTGATTCACGGTCCAGGATGGTCCAGGACCGTCCCTTGACATCCGGGGGCAACTGGGGGCAACAATGGGGGCAAGTCAGGCATCCCGAAAAGGAGTTGCCCCCAGAATGCTCACCGACACCAGCATCCGGAAACTGAAGCCCAAGACAGCAACCTCCAGGGTCTTCGACGGCGGAGGTATGTATCTGGAGGTGTCGCCCGCGGGCGGCAAGTGGTGGCGGCTGAAGTATCGCTTCGACGGGAAGGAGAAGCGCCTTTCCCTTGGGACCTACCCAGAGGTCAGCCTGAAGGCCGCGCGCGAAAAGAGGGACGATGCCCGCAAGCTGTTGGCTGGAGGAGTAGATCCAAGCGAGAACCGCAAAGCCTCGAAGGCCGCGCGGGCGGATCGCGCAACCAACAGCTTCGAGGTCGTGGCGCGCGAATGGTACGAGAAGCATTGCGACGGCTGGGCACCGAACCACAGCAAGCGCGTCCTCCAGCTCTTTGAGCGGGATCTCTTCCCGCGCATCGGCAACGAGCCCATCGCGGCCGTGACCGCGCCTGGACTGCTGAGCGTCCTGCGCAGGATTGAGAGCCGGGAAGCTGTGGACACGGCCCACCGAGCGCGTGGCTACTGCGGGCAGGTGTTCCGCTACGCCATCGCCACCGGCCGCGCCGAGCGCGATCCATCTGCCGACCTGCGTGGCGCACTGGCGCCGGTGACCGGGAGTCACTTCGCCGCCGTCACCGAACCCGCGCGCGTTGCCGAACTCCTGCGCATCCTGGACGGCTACAAAGGCACGCCGGTCGTCATGTCCGCCATCCGGCTGGCACCGCTGGTCTTCGTCCGTCCCGGCGAGTTGCGCTCGGCCGAGTGGGCAAGCATCGATCTGGACGCGGCGGAATGGCGCTTCACCACCAGCAAGACCAAGACGCCGCACATCGTGCCCCTGTCCACGCAGGCGGTGGCCATTCTTCGCGACTTGCAGCCGGTGACGGGAAACGGCCGCTTCGTCTTCCCGAGCGCGCGTTCTCGCGCCCGGCCGATGTCTGACAACGCGATCTTGGCAGCCATGCGCAGCCTGGAAATTCAAACGGACGAAATGAGCGGCCACGGCTTTCGCGCCATGGCTCGGACAATTCTCGACGAGGTCCTTGGATTCCGCCCCGAGTACATCGAGCACCAACTTGCACACGCCGTCCGCGATCCCAACGGCCGCGCCTACAATCGCACCGCCTTCCTGCCTGAACGCCGAAAGATGATGCAGGCTTGGTCCGACTACCTGGACAAGCTGAAGGCGGATGTGAAGGTGCTCCCGTTCAAGCAGGAAGCAGCGGGATGAGGAAAACCGGCGCCCATCTTGCCAAGGAAGAAGCCCTAGCCGATGATGTGTCCCAGATTGTCCAGACGACTATTGCTTGAAGACTGCTTTTTGCGCACCGCCGACAGTGATCCGCATGGCCGAGGATGACATTCACCAGCTGATACGCGAACTGGCCGCTGGATCGCGCAAACCTTCGCCCTCCGATGGACCGAGGGTGTCGCAACATGTATCGCAATCGCCATTCAATCGTGTCGTGCGTCCCCACGAGACTTGGGCTAGGGGTGACTACTCTGTGAAAGGATGTCCTCACCCGTCGAGACCAACCGAAGTCATCGAGGACCACACCAAACTATCAAGCCTCGAATTCCACGTTGCCAAACGAATCCAGAGTGGACAGTGGAAAGCCTCAACCACACCGACCAGCTACGAAAGAGACTGCCAGCGTGCCGCAGCAGCGGCGTATCTGGTCAAGGCAGGCATCCGAAATGCTATTCCCCTCGTGGCCACTCAATCCCGCGTTTCCAAAGAGCTTTTCCCAAGCATCTTGGCGCCTCCGGCACACATCCTGCTCGTCGTCTATGACGCATCGAAAGAATGGATCAGCACCGGCTATTGCATCCAAGAGGCAGATGCCCCAAATAGAGTGTACGGTAAGTGGGTAAAGCAACCTCCGCCTCAGGTTCTCCCTCTGGCTCAAGGAAAACGATGAATCTCCCAGCATACATTGATGCGATCCAGAGAACAGGCCAAAACCTGCCTGGAATCCTTGCGGACTGGGCAGAGCTGGAAGACGATCTTCGATCTCACTACAGCGATTCCCTGATCGAGTTGATATCGACGCACGCCGAGGCGCGAGGAGCGTTTCCGGGTTCTGCGGAGCAGCAGAATCTTGCAAAAGCATGGGACCGATTCGTTTCCGTCGTCGTGGGCCATGCATTTTCGATCTTCTCCTTGATGGGAGTAAACGTGTTGGAGTTGCTCACGCCGGCCTTCGTGACCCATGCGCCCTACCCCGCCGCTTCCGTACCTCGACCGGCTGACACCGTAAACTGTGATCTTGAACAAGATCGTTTCGCAGCCTAGCGATGGAAGTCGTTTCGCTCTTCGCTTCCGAGGGAATTTCGGTCGACGTTTTCACCGGACGTGTATCGGCCTACAACATAATCGAGACCATCTTCGCTCCGAAGTTTCCGGCGAAGCTGATGCGCCTGCATGTTGTGGTGCAGTACCAAAGAAGCAAGGACGAAGAGGCACCGCACTTTTTTGAAAAGCTTTCCCTGGTCGCCCCTAGTGGAGATGATGTTCTGCGGGGGCCGATTCAGGAGCTTACCGTTCCCTTGCGCCATCACACTACGGTGCACACTTCGTGGGGAGTAGACATTCCCCAAGCTGGGGACTACCTGTTGAAGGTCCAACTGGCGCCAAGCCCCGATGGACCATGGAAGGAAGCTCGAAACCGAGTGATTGAAGTCGAGACGGGGCTTCACCCGCTTATGAAGTAGTGGCTCGCAGGCCAGCTTTGCTAGTCCGTGTTTTCCAAGGCTGCTTGGGCACCAGGGCAAGGCCATAGCCGAGTGACCTCAAGATGCCCATCACCGTGCTCAATGTCGGGTTCGGTGCGTCTGCGGTGAGCAAGCGCCGCATGGCCGCCGGCTGCGTGCCCGTGAGCTGCGCCAGCTTCGCTTTTGACACCCCAGCCGTGGCCCGAGCCCCCTCAAGTGAACGCATAAAGGCGTCGACGGAGTCAACCCCCGTGCGCGCTTCCCGGTAGGCAGGCGCAAACTTGCGATCCTTCATCCTCTCGGAGAAGTAGCGGTCGAACCCGGTCTTGACGGTCTTGCTCTTCATAGGAAGAGCGTAACACATAAGTTACGACCGTTCACGACACGCTCGTCCCGGCCGAGAGGTCAGACTTGCCTCGGCCTCTGTTCGGCGCGGCAAGACTCGCCCTGGTGCGCCTGCCAAACTACTCTCGACCTCCGGGTCTCTCAAATACCGCCCTAGCCTTTTGAGCAGAAATGGCTGCGGCCTCTTCAAACTTCGTAAGGTCGTCAACCTCTTTCTGGGCGGCGCTACACGCCAACTCGGCATCCGCGTGCTCTTGTTCTGCTCGCGACCACGCGAGCTTTGCTTCTTCCAATTTTTCTGGGCTGTCTCCTGCAAACGCGCGTCCGAAGGCTTCGGGGGCATCGAGTTTGAGTCTGCTTCGAGCCACAGCGACTGCGGTCTGGGCCGCCAAGAGCTTCGCTTTGGCACTATTGAGCTTCTTCCGGATATTGGAAAGGTTGGCTTCTGCTTGGATCACTTCTATGGGGGTAATCATGTGTCCTCCATTCTTGGTTCAATTGACACCGGCCGCACGCATCCGAGAGTCGCTTGCCTGCCTTGTCTCACCAAACCAACCTCGGCCCCATGGCCCGCAGCCGCTTCTTGCGCTCTTCGTAGTCGGGCATGATGCGGCCGAGGGTGGCCCAGAAGGCGCGGCTGTGGTCTTCGTGGACGAGGTGGACCAACTCGTGGGCGAGCACGTAGTCGACGAGGGCCACGGGACACTGGAGGACGCGCCAGTTGATGCGGACGGTTCCGTTCTTGGTAGTGCTGCCCCAGCGTTTCGGTGGTTCCGCGACCATCATCCGCGGTTCGTGCAGGCCCAGCTTTCTCGCCCACTTGGCGGCGCGCCGGGGAAGGTATTCCCGTGCCTTGGCGCGATACCATTCGACCAGGGCTTCGCGTGCGCCAGGGGCTCGCTGGGACGCCGGGATGGCTTTATCCAGGATAAGGCCCAGATATGGACCATGAAGGCGGACCTGGCCGCCTGGCGCGCCGGCCTGGACGCGTAGCCGATACTGACGGCCGAGGTACTTGAAGGTCTCGCCCGAGACGAATTCCCGCGGGGGCAGCGTTGGCGGCAGCTCGTCCTGATGCTTGAGCCTCTGGGCAATCCAGGCGCCCTTTCGGTGAACCAGGGCGTCCAGCCGCTCGGTAGTCGCCTTCGCTGGCGCCGTGACCACCAGCCCTTCTTGGGGCACCACCGCGATCGACACGGTGGATCGTCGTTGGCTTCGCTTGATCTGGTACGCAAGCAAGGTCCGGCCGAACTGGACCGCGGACGACTCGCCCGTGCTAGCGAAAGTGTTCATGCCCGCCCCTGCCTTCGCTTCAAGAGATCCACCACCTGCTCGGCCAGGGCGTCGAGCTTGTCCTCGGGCGTGTGGGCGGCCCGGAGCTGCCGCTTCACGAGACGCCGCATGTCCTTCTGCACGTCCTCGCGGCTCACCCAATCCACGATGCCGACATGGGGTGAAACGGCCTCTTCCAAGATCGTCGCCAGCGCCACCTTCGCTTCATCTGGCTTGTCGCCGTAGGTTGGCGCAGCGCCATCGGACGCCAGCGACGCCTTGCCCGCGTGAAGCAGGCCATAGAGGGCGAACCCGGTCGAGGAAAGCCCGAGCTTCCCGGCCTGCTCGGTCGGTCCCTTGAGGTCCTTGACGATGGCCTGAAGAAGTTCTAGCTGTTTGGCCGCGTCGATCCGCCGCGCCTTGCGCGACTCGATGATCTCTTCCAGGCGCTGCCGTAGTGACAGGTAGTACGCCGGATCCTCGTCGAGCTTGACGTGGATCTCGTTCTTGATCGCGTGCTCCATCTCCGAGGCCTTCGCATCATCGCTCTTGAGCGCTTTCAGCTTCTCGTCGAACTCGGGCGTGAAGAGGCTCACCCGCTGCACCAGGATTTGGATGCCCTCGGCCACGATGGCGTCCTCGATCAGCTTTCGCACCTTCGGGGCGCAATCCGAGATGTCGAGGCTGGGATCCTGGAACCTGGCCGAGGCCGCCTTGCGAATCTTGCCCAGCCAGCGGAAGTCCCGCACGTAGGGCAGCCCCTTCGGATCGGGGAGGATCATGTCCAGACTCTGCGCGAATCGACGAAACGCCTCGGTGAACTCGGCGCGCACGTCCTCGGGCAGAAGCACGTTTACGCAGCCATTGAGATCGTCTCTGTCCTTCACGCGCAGGAAGAAGCGCAACGCCGCCTGGTGCCGCGTCTGGAGCCTGGGCAGCTCGTCCGACTTGGGCGTCATGGCGCCCTTCACATCCCCCGGCGAGAAGATGGCAAGCGCCTCTTGCAGCGCCTCGGAAACGCCCCAGTAGTCGACGATGAGGCCATACCCCTTCTTGTCATCGTAGATGCGGTTCACGCGCGCGATGGCTTGCAGCAGGGTGTGTTCCTTGAGCGGCGAATCGAGGTACATCACCTGCTCGATTGGAGCGTCGAAGCCCGTGATGAGCATATCGCAGACAATCAGGATGGAAAGCGGATCGGTCGTCTTGAGGAACCGCTCGACGAGCCGTTTGCGCTGCTCTTTGTCGGTGTGGTGTTTGACCAGGTCGGCCTCGTCGTCGTTGGTTCCCGAGATGATGATGGCCGATGCCGGGGCGTTCAGGCGGTCCAGCGTCTCCTTGTAGAGGACCGCCGCGTCCCGGCTGCACGCCACCACCTGAGCCTTGTACCCGTTCGGCTGAATGTGGGTCGTGAAGTGTTCCACCAAGTCCAGGCAAACCGCCTCGATGCGCTTGGGTGCCTCGGCGATGGCCGATTCCGTGGCGTACTTCTGCTTGATGGCCTCGCGCTGTTCCTTGGAGCGATCGGCGAAGACGCGGTCGAAGATGGCATCGAGGGAATTGCCCACGATGCGCAGCTCGGGCAGCCGCGACTCGTAGAAGATCGGCACCGTGGCCCCGTCCTTCACCGACTGCTCGATGGTGTAGGTGTCAATGTACGGGCCAAAGGTTTGCAGCGTCGAGCGATCCTTCTTGTCGATGGGCGTGCCGGTGAAGCCGAAGAAGGCCGCATTGGGCAGCGCCTTGCGCATGTTGGCCGCCAAGCTGCCGTATTGGGTTCGGTGGGCCTCGTCGGTCAGGACGAAGACGTTCCGGGCCTCGGTCAGCGTCGGGAACTCGCTTCTCCTTCCCTTGGTGGCCAGATCCTGGAACTTGTGAACCGTGGTCAGAATCGTTCCCCCGCCCGGCCCGCGCAAATGGTCGCGCAACTCGCGCACCGACTCGGCCCGCTGGGGGTTGGGAAAGCCGCAGGCCTGGAAGGTCTTCGCGATCTGTTCGTCGAGATCCACGCGATCCGTGACCAGCACCAGCGTGGGGTTCTCGTGCGCCTGGTCCCGCCGCAGCTTGATGGCCAGCCAAAGCATGGTCAGGCTCTTGCCCGAGCCCTGGGTATGCCAAACGATGCCGCCCCGCTCTGTCGGGCGTTTGGCATTTCCCGCACGCGCGACGGCCTTCGAGACGGCACCGTACTGTTGGTAGCGCGGGATTTTCCGGATGGTCTTGCCGGTCTTGTCGTCGCGCTCGAAGACGGTGAAGTTGCGAAAAACATCGAGCAAGATCTCTGGCGCAAGCAGGCCCGCAAGCAGCGTGTCCTGGGGCGTGGGCGGTCGCTTGACCAGTCTCTCCACGTCGCCTTCGCTCCTTGGATAGCCGCTCTTCCACTCGGCGAAGAACCTCGGCGGCGTGGTCACCGTGCCGAAGCTGGCCGCCTGCCCGCACGTTGCCACCAAGACTTGCACCGTCTCGAAAAGCCGAGGCATGCCCAGCTCGCGGTAGTGCTCACCGATCTCCTGGTAGCGCAAAAGTTGTTCGATAGCCTCGCCCCGCCACTTGTCGCCCAGGGTCGGGCTCTTGCACTCGATGACCGCCAGCGGAATGCCATTCACGATCACCACCACATCGGGCACGATCTGCTTCTTGCTACCCTGAAGGCGGTACTGGCGCGTGACCACCAGCTCGTTCTTGCCGGGGTCGTCGAAATCGAAGAAGCGAATCGTCTGCCCCTTCTTGCCCTCACCGCGATCCTGTTCCAGCGAGATGCCATAGGTCAGATCGGTGTGAACCTTCTCCGAGGCATCGAGAAGACTGGCCGCCTGGACCGTGGTGATGGTCCGAATGGCCTTGTTCGTGTTGTCATCGGAGAGCCAGGGGTTGAGCTTCTTGAGCGCCCTACCCAGCCGCCCGGTGAGGATGGTCTGCTTGAGCGATTCCCGCTCCGCTTCGAGCACCTCGGGCGCGACGTAGGTGTAGCCGAGCGCTTGCAGAAGCTCGACGGCGGGATCTTCCGACAGGTGCAGCTCGTTCCAGTCCTGGCCGGGCGATGTCACGAACGCAGCTCCGTTATGCGTGCGATTTGCGTTTGCAACTCATTTGCAAAGCATTGCAATCCTGGGCACATAGGCATCGCCTTCGCATAACCGGCCGTTTTGCGCGCATATCCTCTCATAAACAACGCTCCGCGTTCATGACGACCATTTCGGTCCTGGAAGGTAGCGGGTGCCCTTGCGCTCGCCCGCCATGACCAAACGGCCATCCAGGACCCAGGCTTGAAGAACCCCTCGGGCAGAAGCCCGGTTCCCCCCGAACGCTGCTCGATAGTCCGCGTTCGTGATGAACCCGGCCTCGCGCATGCGCAGCTTCAGCGCATCCAAGGGATCGGTTGCCGCCGCTCGCGCTGCCCCTGCCCGCACCACGTGGTAGCGCATGCCCTTGCCTTGGCCCGTCGTGGCCAGCAGGCCCAGCTCGACCAGCTGTTGCAGCTCGCGATAGGACTGATCTCGATCCACGCCGTTCATTTCTTGGTAATCCCCGTTCGCGAATTCGCCCTCGACGAATCGGATCAGCGTGCGCTTCTGGCGAGGATCGAGCGGCAGCCCTTGAACCGTCCGCACCCATTCGGGATCGCTGCTGGCGAAGATGGGCTCGTTGCGCAGGATCACGCGGAAGCTGCTGGCATCCGCGACCAACTCGGGCATGGGCAGCCACGATTCCTCCATCTCCTCGAACATGCGCGGGATCCCTTCGCCCTGCTCGCGCATGATGTCCAACTCGACCAGGACGCGCGCCAGACGTGGATTGCGGCTGGCATGTACCGCGCGCCGGGCCTGCAAATCCTCCAGGTGAACCTCGGGCAACAGGCCGCCGGGGCTCACAACCTCCATGCGGTCCTCGAACAGCCACACCTCAACCGAGCGCCCTTGGATGCCGTAGTCGCGATGGGCGACGGCGTTCACCAGCGCCTCTTGCCAGGCCAACGTCGGGTACTCGGGCATCTCGCGGAAGAACAGGTCGTGCAGCTTGGCCGACTTCTGGATCACCGTGCCCAGCAACTTGCGCGCGGATTCCAGTACCTGCACCAGGTTGCCCTCGCAGCGAGGCAGCTCTTGCACGTTGTGCTCCCGGCCGGTGCGCCGGATAGTGCCCTGCACGCGGAACACGCGCACGCTGGCGTTGGGGTGATCGATCTTCGAGGTGTCGCGGGCGAACAGCAGCAGCGCGGCCTCGCGCAGGATCAAGGCATCACCCCGACGATCTGCCAGCCGCCGCGACTCGACCAGATAGTCTTCGATGCTGGTGCCTTCAAGCCCCGCGCCCTTGATAGCGCGGCCGAGCAGCGCCGGGTCCAGATCGGCGACCGTGCGCGCCTGCGCCATGCGCGCCTCGGCGCTCTCGATGAACCCTCGCTGCTTGATGGCGTTGATCGCCGTCTCGGCAAGCTGGACGACCTGATCGTGCGAGCGGTAGGGGAAACCATCGCCTGTGACCATCACCGCCGAGGGAGCGGGCTCGACCTGAAAAACGATGACGGGCTTGCCCGCGACGGTGGAGGTCGTGCCGCGCGCCTGCGGAGGTTGCAGCCGCTTGGTGGGAACGTCGAGAAACCCTTCGATAGCCTCGTCGGGATAGCCGTGCCCCGTCGGCGTCCCGTCGTCTTCGACACCGAGCATGAGCACGCCGCCGTCGGCATTGGCAAACGCGGCCACATGCGCTGCAATCTGGTCGCGTACTGCCCGCCGATCCCGCACCCGCTTCGCTCCCGGCGCGCCCTCCCAGAGGGACTTACGGTCGAAGAACTGGCCCTCTTCCTGCCGAGCGAGAGCTTCGAGATCTAGGAGGGGCTTCATACTGTGCGGCCCTTTCGAGGAAGAAGTTCCTGTGCGGAGATGTGAATCGGTTTCTGTTTGGCACGTGAACCCTTCTTGGAAGGCGGCGCAATATCTACGAGGATTGGATAGAGAGTCCTGCCTTCCAAATGCGCCGATTCGTCGAAAGTCACCAGCGGTCCAGCTCTGCGGAAGACCAACAAGAACGCTTCGAGCACCTTACGGCCGGAGTCCAGTTCATTCCAGGTGTCCCAAACCTGCCAGCTCGCCTTCTCGATCATCCTCTTCGGATTGACGGTGCCATATTGTTTCGCTTCGACATACAGAGCATGGGGCAAACCCGGATCGAAGAGATCGGGGCGCAACCTCACGATCTGGGCACTGAAAAGCGGATTGAGTCCCTCGTCAAACAAGAACTGAGCCGCTGTCTGGGTGGCATAGAGTTCAGCCTTAGATGATTTTGCTGTCATGCGAGCACGAAGGTCATCCGCCAAGAACAACTCGCATTTTGTCTTGAAGCGCATTATCAGCGCCCGGTGAGAAAGGTGGATTCCAATCCGCAGGGCCATGTCTTGGAGGAAGATTTCAAGGGCGCGGTCAGCCGTCGCTCTCCATTGTTCGCATTCCTTTTCGGCTCCCCGCGAACGGTCGATGCCAAGAAGAACGTCGGCCCTGGCCATGTGTTTCTTGAATTTTTCCGCCTTGAGGTAAGCCTCGTACCAAGCATCTTCCTTGGTTGTTGCTGGCATCGCAGGACAAATCCCGTCGGCTAGGTCCATAAGGATCTTCCAACTGGAGCCGGATGAGGCACACATCGTGTGGACGAACTTGAAATGGGCGCGTTGATGGTCCCAACTGATTTCAGCCAGCCTCTTGGTCATCTCACCATGTTGCGTCTGACTTCCCCCCAAATTTCCGTTCGACTCAAGCTGCTCGATAAAGCTCTGTAGCTGGGAGATAGCCGCATCTGCCTGGCTGGTGTCGGCCTTCCTGAACTGTAGCGGGTCGCCCTCATGCACACCGCTCCGTTTGGCGAATTCGCGTAGGCGTTCCCTGGGAAAACTCAATGGGTTATCGACCTTCTTTCCCGCGAGCTGCGCGTAGATCGGCCCTGACCACGCTGCGTTAGCCTCGAAGAGATCCAACACATCTGCGGTACAACGCTTGTCAGCGTCGCGATAGCTTGCAACTGCCGCGTCGAATTCCCGAACAACCGAATCAGCGATGCATCGGAGGCGCGGTTCTCTTTGGACGAAGTCGACTAGGGCGGGAAGGGCCAGAAACAATCGATGGCCATCTTGGTGTCGAACAAACTGGACTTGGCGCTCCAGCAACAAGAACAAGTCATTCATACCGCAGACTCCCCGGCCACCCGCACGCGGACCTCGCCGGTGAGGAGGACAGCCATGAGGGCGGATTTGGCCGTGCGCAGAAGATCCAGACAAGCGCTCTCGGCTGACGCTTGGTCGGCCACGGACAGGAGCGCTCGTGCAATTACAACCTGCTCATCAAGGGGCGGAATCGGAATTGGCAAAGTCCTAAAGACCGATTGCTTGATCCCCTGAACTGTAGATCCGGTGGCCTTAGAACGAAGCAGATCCTGAAATGCAGGAGCCATCAACACCCACATCAGATAGGTTGGGTCGAGGTGATCCCGCTGCGGACAGAGCGTGACGAGTCTTTGACCAAGAGCGATCTTCGTTTTGGGCACGAGAGCCACCTTGCCGAGGGGGGCTTCTGTCGTGAAGAGCACATCTCCGGGATCAGGTAGTCCTCTCGTCATCCAAGCGTCGAAGGAATCCGCAGAAATGAACTCGCGAGGATCGGCGTTGATGAAGCCTTCGCGGACGTTCTTCGCCGTGATGAGCGGGATGCCGCTTGCGGCCTTCGGTGGCGACTTGCCCCGATAGTCAATGAGAAGGCGCAGCCAGCGTTCCACCGGAACAACCTCCCAATCTTCCGGCAGCTCGCCGATTTCGGTTATCTTGAATTTCTTGTGTCGGCCGGGGATTCCTCGGGTAAGGAGGTCGGCCATCATGGCTTTCTTCACGACCTGGAGTTGGTCGATGACGGCCTGGGTGCCCTCGATGGCTTCGTCCACCGACGAGAGAATGGCAGCGATCTTGCGCTGCTCGGGGAGAGGAGGAAGAGGCAACCCAAATTGCTCGAACTTGCCCTTGCTGACAATTGACACAGCCGTGGCACCGGCAATGCGCTGAAGCTCGGCTGTGCGATAGCATAGGCCGTAGTAAATGTACTCGGGCCACGCCGATTCATTGCAAACCACGGCGTTGATCTGCTGGTTAGTGCAGCAGCTTGTGCTGGCTAATGCGTTCTTACCTATCGAAGCGATGCATGTCACAAGCACGCTCCGGGGAGGAAGCAGTCTGGCTCTTGCAGCACCCTCGTTGGATAGGCTCCGGCCAGTGCTCGACACGACTGCTGACTGACCAAGGTCGGTTGGAGTAACAAATGGAATCGAGCCGCCCCAAAAGGCTGGCTCGCTGGTGCTTGGAGTGTTTCCGGTGACAATCTTCCCAATGTCTTGAAGCACCCGCCAGGACCATTCGCGCGGCAGCGCCTCAGGCGACATACCCCAATTCCTTCAGGTACCCATTCATCCTCGCCTCGGCCTCGGCCCGCGCATTCTCAAGCACGCGCAGTTTCGCGATGGCGGCGGCAACGTCTACCTTCACGGTGGCATCCGCTGTTTCAACGTATCGGGAGATGTTCAAATTCCAGTCGTTCTTCTCGATCTCGTCGAGTTCCACCACGCGGGCGTACTTGTCCACATCCTTGAAGGCGTGGACGGCGGCGGCGATCTTCTTCACGTCTTCGTCACGCAGGTAGTTCTGGGCCGAGCCTTCCTTGAACTCACGCGACGCCTCGACGAACAGAATCTTCTTCTGGCGCGCTGGCTTCTTGTCCCGATTCATCACCAAGATCGCCGCCGGGATGCCAGTGCCGTAGAACAGATTCGGAGGCAGGCCGATGACAGCCTCGACCAGATCCTCTTTCAGGATGCCTTCGCGGATCTCGCCTTCGGCCGCACCTCGGAAGAGGACGCCGTGGGGCATGACCACGCCGACCATGCCGGTCTTGTTGGTGGTGGCGATCATGTGCTGGACGAAGGCCAGGTCGCCCTTGGTCTTGGGCGGGGTGCCGAAGCGGAAGCGGCCCAAGGGATCGCGCTCGGCCACTTCGCGGCCCCAGTCGTCGAGCGAGAAAGGCGGATTGGCGATCACGCGGTCGAAAAGCATCAGCTCGCCGCCTTCGAGCAGGCGCGGATCGCGGATGGTGTCGCCCTTCTCGATGCGCGCGCCGGGGAGGTTGTGCAGCAGCAGGTTCATCTTGCTGAGCGCCCAGGTGCCGAGGTTCTTTTCCTGGCCGAAGAGGCCCAGGTTCTTCGGGTTGCCGCCGTGATCTTCGATGTAGTGGGCGCACGCGATGAGCATGCCCGCCGAGCCCGCGGTGGGGTCGCAGATGCGCATGCCCGCCTGGGGTGCCAAGATGGCGACGATCAGCTCGACAACCTTCTTGGGCGTGTAGAACTCGCCGCCCTTCTTGCCGGCGTCGTCGGCGAACTTCTCGATCAGGTATTCGTAGGCGCGCCCCAGCAGGTCGGGCTCGGACAGGTTCGAGTTGCGCAGGTTCACGCGCGAAAAATGCTGGACCAGGCGAGACAGGACGTTGTCGCGGTTGCGATTGTCGCCCAGCTTGCGCTCGTCGTTGTAGTCGATGCCCGCGAGCACGCCTTCCAGGGTCTTGGGGTTGGCGTCTTCCAGGGCCGAGCAGGCCTTGTTCAAGGCCTCGCCGATGTTGGTCGCCGTTTTCTGAAGCTCGGCCCAGCGGGCTTTCTTAGGCACGAAGAAGTCGTGCTCGTCGGGATCTTCCGGGTTCGCGTTCTTGTTGCCCCGCAGGGCCTCGCATTCTTCCTCGAACCGATCCGACAGCCGCTTCAAGAACAGCAGGCCAAGGATGTAGTTCTTATAGTCGCTCGAATCGATGCTGCCGCGAAGAATGTCGGCCGCGGACCACAGGTAGCCCTCCAGCTTCTCGCGGGTGAGCTTTTCGCCAGGAGCAATGTCGACCGCTTGGGCCGACGCTGCCTTGCCGTTGCCGTTCCGCTTGGCCACGACCTCTGGTTTGGGCGACTCGGCGGCCTTGCCGGTGCCGAGCAGGCGCTCGATCAAGACGGCCTTCTCCCGGCCGCTGTCATCGAGGCTCAGGCCCATGCACAGCTCCTTGAGCCGTTCCCGGCTGAGATCGAGCAGCACCTCGGTCAAGGTCGCCTTCTTCGACGCCGCCACCCCTTCGAGGAGGTCGTCCTTCTTCCTGCGATCTGCAACCTCCAGCCCGAACTTCTCGACCACGGAGATCAGCTCCTCACGCGAGAGCAGCGACAAGACATCACGCTTCGACGGCATCGTCGGAGAGGATACAGCAGGGGGCCAGGTGAGCGATAGGGGCGGCCAGCGCCAGATACCCAAGACCACCGTGGCAAGGGGTGCGGACTTTGCGTTACGCTGCCGCCAGAGGCTTGGTGCCATGCCGAAGAAAGCTGCCCTGAAGTTCCACGACGTCCAGGAAGCGATCGACTGGGCAACGAAGCCGCCGCCGGAACAGGCCGGCATTCATCAAGACGTCGGCAAAGCCATCATGATGTTTGGCTTCTCACGCCCCAACTACGGTATCCGTGAATCCTATCTCGAAGGCGTTCGGCTATTCGAAAAAGCAGCCGGGAAGGCCAACGAACTCGCCTTCGAGCTGGAAGTGCAGTACCTGAGAGCCCGCGAGAATCCGTTGCCAATCGACGAATCACGAATCGATGCGCTGGCCAAGGCCCTGTTCGCGCTGGCCCAGAAATGCCATCGATGGTCGCCTGATGAGTCCGCCGGGATGTACCTCGATAACTACCTTGGGCTGATCCCGCCGCTCGACGATGACCTCCAACCGATTCAATCGGACAGGAACCTTCGAGGTTTGACAGGCCGAGACTTATACGTCGCGCGACTGACCACGGCTTGGAAGCAAGAGGGCCTTTCGAGGTCAGATTTTCTTCACGTCCCGCCGGGCAAGGACGTCAGATTCCCGACTTGGTGGGCGTCCGATCCCAAGCGTATGCGAATCGCGGCGATCAACATGCGCCGGGCAGCATCCAAGTTCCAGGTCTTCGCCAACCAGGCGCGGCGATCAAGCGGTGGCCGTCCGCAGGACGGCGACAAGATCCAGTTGATTGCGAGTGCCCGCGCCCACGGCATCAACATTCCTGCATTGTCCTTCCTGATGGCTGCTTTCGCGGTCAAACCATCGTGGCCCTCGAACACTCCCATTCCTCCAAGCCTGCTGGCGATGAGGCATGGTGGCCGGCCCGCCGGTATTTTGTCGAAGGCCGAGAGGACCTGGCTGGAAACGAGCCAAAGAAGATGGTTCACGAGACTCAAGGAGGCGCCACGGGATAAGCGCAGAAAGCGAAAGAAGGATGCGGAAGCCATTCGGCGTTTGATGAGTGAACAGCCATGCCAAAACGATCGACCTTGAAGTTCCGCGACGCCATCGCGGCGCGCGCCTGGATCACCGACCCCAAGGGCGAGCCGCAAGACCTGCGCCAGAAGGTCACGCAGGTAATCGTCACGTACCAATCCACTCGGCCCGTACCAGGACGGCGGACACACTTGCAGGAGGGAGCGGATCGATTCTTGAAAGCTGCCCGTCTGGCCGACCAGCTGTTGCTCGTGGCGGAGGCGAAGCGGCAATACGGAGAGGGTGTCTCGATGGAAGGGGCGTTGCCTCGCAGACTTCGGCGGGCGCTGCAAGCCTGTACGATGTGGAGCACGGAGCAGGAATCTCTCTTCTGGGCCTATCTCTCGATGCACAAGGTGCTCGAAGCACGCGGCTACTCTACCGAGCAGGAGCTAACGCGCGAAACGCTGGGCCTGCTTGAAGTGGGGGCCGGGGTGCCGTGTCCAGGCTGGTGGTTCAATGACCACGATCGAATGGCCAGCGCCGTTATCAACCTTCGTGTCATGGCTTTCTTCTTTCAGCGAGAGGCCTACGCGCGACGCAGGCAAGGTGGCCGCCCTCGCGACGGCAACCGATTCGAGTTGATCCAGGAATCGCGCAAGCTCGGTGTCACGGTTCGCACGGTGGCCCAGTTGCTTGCTGGGCTGATGACTGATCCTCCAGGGATGGAGGATCCAAGAGTTGCGTTCAACACGCCAGTTCCCAGGGAATGGTACGAAGTTCGGGAAGAGGCCTGGTTCCGTGGGCTCAACGAGGCGCTGAAACAAGAGCGCGATCGCCGCAAGAAGGGGGGAAAACCGGTCGGAAATATCTGAGTTTCCCCCCTTTGATATGGGTCGGTTCATCTGGGATTTTCTCTCCGGGAACAGCCTGGCTCTGGGCGGCCTCTAAGGCGCCGCCGCGGTCGCCACTAGAATGCTGTTCGAGGGGAAGAAACAGCATGCAAACCCAGGAAGCAAAGACACGGATCCTTCGACGCCCGGTCATCGAAGAAATCACGGGGCTGGCGCGATCGACGATCTACGCGGCCATCGCCGCCGGCACATTCCCAAGGCCCATCCACCTCGGTCCCCGCGCGGTAGGTTGGCTTGAGACCGATATCGACCAATGGCTCGCCGCGCGCGTGGCGGCCTCGCGGGCCAATGCCGAAGGGCTCCAGCCATGAACCGCCGGCCGCTGATGTCCCGGTGCCTTCGATCTCTGGTTGTATAGAGCAGCAAAGCGACAACCGCCCCATCGCAACCAAGGCGGTCGCTGCCAGGTTCCGACAGGTCGCCGCCGAGTTGGACCAAACGGCACCTATGCTGGCGCGCCGATTTCACGAGGCGGCATGGCGCCTCGTCCGTTGCGCCCAGGCAGGGAAAAACCGAGCTGCCTTCAGGTGCGGGCAAAACCTCTGCCCGCGGTGCGCTCGCCAACGGGCGATCGGGTACCACAAGCGACTCGCCATCAGGTTGTACGAGCGGGCGGGCTCTGGAGCTGCCCCCCACGGCTTTGCCCTTCTCACGCTAGGCGTAGGGGCGACTAACCCGCGAGAGGGAGTACGTCTCTTCAAGGCCGCCTGGAGGGACTTCTTTCGGCGTCGACTGTTTCGACGAACGATTGCTGGTGCCGAGGCGCACATCCAAGCCGAGCCCGCCCGCGGAGATGACACTGGCCAAAGGTGGAACATTCACGCGCACGCGATCGTTGAGCTTGGTTGCGGCATGGTCGACGTCGACCTGACCGGCCTGCAAGCGGCCTGGGCAGAAGTCCTTACCCGCATGGGCGGCCGAGGTTCCCTGGACCTGAGCCAGCGCAGAAACCTGAAGCCGGAGTTCTTCACCGATGGCAACCGGACCGTCTCATCCTGCCGCAAACTACGTAACGCGTAGACCGCGCAGTATTCTGGCAACGGAGTCCACGGCTGTGCTTGCACGTCGAATGGAATTGGTGGCCGAAGGACCGCACATGGTCCTTTCGGTCGGGACCTGGCGAGCACCCAAGAAGCGCAGGCCCCCCACCCCCTAGCTAGAGCTTGTCGGGAAATTCGGGGAGCAGATCGCGCTGTCAGGCCATCCCACACTGCCGGCGCGGCCAAGTTCCCGATTTCGCCCGTAGGGTGACCGTAACCCCGCGTTTCGCTCATACCGCC
>Ga0265342_10000146_pt1 | contig 80151 bp, 82 predicted proteins | sample 4CB327metaG_FD_203125 | JGI IMG/M metagenome (GOLD analysis project Ga0265342, IMG submission 203125) | Rhizosphere microbial communities from Carex aquatilis grown in University of Washington, Seatle, WA, United States - 4-CB3-27 metaG | ecosystem: Host-associated > Plants > Roots >...
CGCGACCGCTTCTTCCAGCCGCTCCAGCCACACGAACTCGAGCTGCCTGCGCGCCTGCTCGGGGATATCGTCGTAGTCGCGGCGATTGCGCGCCGGCAGCATCACCCGCTTGATCCCGGCTTGCGCCGCGGCCACCACCTTTTCCTTGATGCCGCCGACCGGCAGCACCAGGCCGCGCAGGCTGATCTCGCCGGTCATCGCGGTATCGCTGCGGATGGTGCGTTCGGTCATCAACGAGACCAGCGCCATGAACATCGCGACGCCCGCGCTCGGACCGTCCTTCGGAATGGCACCGGCCGGAACGTGGATATGGATGTCGCTCTTCTCGAAGCGAGCGGCATCGATCCCGAGCGCGGCCGCGCGATTCTTCACCACGCTCAACGCCGCCTGCGCGCTTTCCTGCATCACCGCACCGAGCTGGCCGGTGAGGATCAGCCGTCCCGACCCCGGAATGCGGGTGGCCTCCACGAACAGGATGTCGCCGCCGACGGGGGTCCAGGCGAGCCCGGTCGCGACGCCCGGCACGCTGGTGCGCATCGCCACTTCGTTCTCGAACCGCCGGGCGCCGAGCACCGGCGCCAGATCGCCGACCCCGATGCGGGTCGCCCCGCTCTTACCTTCGGCGATCTCAACCGCGGCATGGCGCAGGACCTTACCGATCTCACGCTCGAGATTCCGCACGCCGGCCTCCCGGGTGTAGAAATTGATGATGTCGGCGAGCGCCGCGTCGTCGATCTCGACTTGTCCGGGCTGCAGGCCATTCGCCTCGAACTGCCGGCGCAGAAGATAGCGGCGCGCGATCTCGAACTTCTCCTCTGCCGTGTAGCCCGCGAGACTGATCACCTCCATGCGATCCCGCAGCGGTCCCGGGATGGTGTCGAGCATATTGGCGGTGGTGATGAACACCACCCGACTGAGATCAAACGGCACCCCGAGATAATTGTCGCGGAACGTATTGTTCTGTTCGGGGTCGAGCACCTCCAAGAGCGCCGCCGAGGGATCGCCCTGGATGCCGGCGCCGAGCTTGTCGATTTCGTCCAGCATCATCACGCAATTTCGGGTGCCCGCCTTGCGGATGCCCTGGATGATGTTGCCCGGCAGCGCACCGATATAGGTGCGCCGGTGGCCGCGGATTTCCGCCTCGTCGTGGACGCCACCCAAGCTGACGCGGATGAATTTCCGCTTCATCGCCCGCGCAATCGATTGCCCGAGCGAGGTCTTGCCGACGCCGGGCGGACCGACGAAGCACAGGATCGGCGCCTTGCCGTTGGGCGCGAGCTTGCGCACGGCGAGATATTCAATGATTCGCCGTTTGATCTTGTCCAGGCCGTAGTGATCCTCATCGAGAATGCGCCGCGCCTCGGCGATGTCGATCGGACTGTCCTCCGGCAACGCCCACGGCAATTCGATCAGCCAATCGAGATAGGTGCGCACCATGCCGTATTCGGCTGCGGATTCCGGCATGCGCTCGAGCCGCCGCAATTCCTTGCGCGCCTGTTCTTCGATCTCCTTCGGCATCGCCGCCTTGGTGATGGCCTCGCCGAGCTCGGCCATCTCGGCGGACTTGCCTTCTTCGCCTTCGCCCAGCTGGCGCTGAATCGCAGCCATCTGCTCGCGCAGCAGCACCTCGCGCTGGCGATCGTCAAGCGCCTTCTTGGTCGAACGGCCGATCTCCTGCGACAGCCGCAGCACCTCGATGCGGTGCCCCAGCATGCGCGAGACCTTCTCCATGCGCGCGCCGATATCGATGGTCTCGAGGATCTCCTGCTTTTCCTCCGGGCTCACGTCCATGTAGGCGGCCGCGAGATCGGCGAGCGCCGACGGCGAGGTCGCCGAACGCATGGCATTGACCAGTTCCTCCGGCACCTGCGGCAGCAATTGCACCGCTTCCACCGCCTGGCTCTGGAGATGCAGAAAGCGCGCCTCGATTTCGGACGTGCGCGTCTCGGGCTCCGGAATCCGGATCGTCCGCGCCACGAAGAACGGCCACCCGCCGACGAATTCGCTGACCTGAAAGCGCTGCTCACCCTGGCAGACGACGTGATGGGTGCCGTCTGGCGCGGTGACGTAGCGCACGATATTGGCGACGGTGCCGACCCGATGCAGATCGATCGCGGTCGGATCCGCCATCTCGGCGTCGCGCTGCATCAGAATCCCGATCGGGCGCTGCTCGCGCACCGCCTGCTGCACCGCCGCGATCGAACGCGGGCGGCCGACTGTGATCGGCATCACCGTGCCCGGAAACAGCACCGCGCGTCGCACCGGCACAATGATCAGCGCATCCGACGGCACATTGGCCGGCGGTGTGGCGCCGTCAGAATTCGATTTTGCGTTCAAGACATCCTGGTCAGCCACCGAACGCCCCCATTTTTTGCAACGAGATCAGCAGGCAGCCGTCGGCCGCCGCCCGGCGAATGGCGCCGTAGCGTCCGGCCGGAAGCCGGATGCGCCGCTCGAACCGTCCCTGCGGGAGTTCGAGACGATGAATGATGGCGGTGCGCAATTCGCTCGGCAGAATGCGCGCGCCCGCCAGCAGCAGATAGCCGTCGGCAATCACCGCATCGACCCCGCTCGGGTTCACCCCCGGCAGCGCCACCAGGATCAACACCTGCTCATCGGTCTCCAGCACGTCGACCGGCGGTTCCCAGGTGGGAATTCCGGACGCCGACGCCACAGGTCGGAAAAATTCACCTTGCAGCCGTTCAGCGCGCGCCAGCATCGCGCACGCCTCCGACCACATCCAGCCGCGCAGTACATTGGGATCCATGAGGTCCATCCATCAGCCTGCCATCATTTGAGGAGTCGACGGCGGAATTTCAATGGTCCCGACATTGGGGACGGCGGGCACGTGGGACACCGTCATTCCGGATCGGCGCTCAGCGCTGGATCCGGAATCGCGCGCAACACGCGTCGCCAACAGCCCCGCTTGCCTGCGGATCGAAGGATCCCCATCATAGGCGGTGCCAGAGACCAGATCAGCAGGGATGCCGCGCGATGGCCGAAGACTCGAGCCAGGCTGCCGACACGATATCAGCGGCGGTTGGCCCCCGCTTTGATCAGACGTTTCCGACGCTGCCCCCGGCTGACATCGACCGTCTGCGCCGATTCGGCAGCGTTCGTAGCTTTGCCGACGGCGAGCGGTTGGTGGAAGCCGGAAAAATCAGCCCCGGCATGATCGTCCTGCTCTCCGGCCACGTCGCCCTCACCCAACGCGACGGATTAGGCCACGTCACGCCCCTGCTCGAAGAAGGCCCCGGCCAGTTTATCGGCGAAATCGGACTGCTCTCGAACCGCCCGTCGTTCGTCGATGTCATCGCCGAGGGCGAGGTCGAGGCGCTGGTGATTCCCTCCGACCGCGTCCGCAGCTTGCTGGTGGCGGAAGCCGATCTCGGCGAGCGGATCATGCGCGCCATGATCCTGCGCCGTGTCAGCCTGATCCAGAGCGGCCAAACCGGCCCGGTGCTGATCGGTCCCGCGACCGGGAGCGACATGATCCGATTGCAGGGCTTTTTGACCCGCAATGGATATCCGCATCATCTGCTTGACCCCACCACCGATCCCGACGCCGCCGATCTCATCGTGCGCTATGCCGGCCGCGATCTGCCCCTGGTGGTGTGTCCGGATGGCGCGGTGCTGTGCAACCCGCACGAAGTCGAATTGGCGCGTCAATTAGGTCTGGTCGGCCGCTCGACCGGCCAGACGCTCTATGACGTGGCCGTCGTTGGCAGCGGCCCGGCTGGTCTTTCCACCGCCGTCTACGCGGCGTCGGAGGGATTGTCGGTGGTTGTGCTCGACGCCCGCGCCTTCGGCGGCCAGGCCGGCGCCAGCGCCAGAATCGAAAACTATCTCGGATTCCCGACCGGCATTTCCGGCCAGGCGCTCGCCGGGCGAGCCTTCGTTCAGGCACAGAAATTCGGCGCGGAAATGATGATCCCATCCGAAGTCAAATCGCTCGACTGCAGTCGCTCCGACGGCGCCTTTGCGCTCCGGCTCGATTGCGGCGACCGGGTGCGGGCCCGATCGGTGGTGGTGGCGAGCGGGGCGCGCTATCGGCGCCCGGCCATCGATAATCTGAGCACGTTCGAGGGACACGGGGTCTGGTATTGGGCCTCGCCGATCGAGGCGCGGCTGGTCGCTGGCCAGGAGGTCATTCTGGTCGGCGGCGGAAATTCCGCAGGCCAAGCCGCGGTGTTTCTCGCCGGCCACGCCAGCAAAGTGAAAATGATGGTGCGCGGAACCGGTCTTGCCGCCAGCATGTCGCGCTACCTGATCGACCGTATCGCCAACACCGAGAACATCGAGCTGATGACCCAGACCGAAATCGTCGCGCTCGAGGGAGAGAAGAGCCTCGAACGCGTGCGTTGGCGCGATCGCAAGAACGGCGCCGAGACCGAGGGCGCAATCCACAATGTGTTTCTGTTCGTTGGCGCCGATCCGGCCACCGGATGGCTCGAGGGCTGCGGGGTCAATCTCGATCGCACCGGTTTTGTGGTAACAGGCGCGCCGTTGGATTCCGATCAGGGCCGCAGAGTCCCGGCGCTCGAATCCAGCGTGACAGGCGTGTTCGCCGTCGGCGATGTCCGGGCCGGATCGATCAAGCGCGTCGGCGGCGCCATCGGCGAAGGCGCCCAGGTCGTCGCCGCCCTGCACGGTTTTCTTGCCGACGCCGCGTCCCCAACGCTTTAAAAAGAGGAGCACAGTGTCATGGCCAAACATTGCACCCATATGGCAGGCGTCCGCGACGTCACCCCGAGCGCGCGCGGCTGCGAGGAATGTTTGAAAATCGGATCGACCTGGGTGCACCTGCGCCTATGCCGGACCTGCGGACACGTCGGCTGCTGCGATGATTCCCCCAACCGGCACGCCACCAAGCATTTCCACGCCACCAAGCATCCGATCATCGAGGGCTACGATCCGCCGGAGGGCTGGGGCTGGTGTTACGTCGACGAAGTCGTGTTCGATCTGTCCGACCGTGCGACGCCCCAGCTCGGGCCGATCCCGCGCTATTATTAGCCGCGCTGACTTTATTGTCCCAATGATGGAGACACGCGCCGGTGCGCTCCCTCCCCCTGCAAGGGGGAGGGTCGGGGTGTGGGTCCAAATACGTCCGTCTTTCCCAACCAGATAACATTCGCGATACGCCGATGACCGATGAACAAGATCCCACAAAGTCCTCCGCCGGTGCTCCGGAGACCAAGCTCACCCGCACTAAGCGGCGCTGGGCGCAAGAGGGCCGCTTCCTGACCGGTCGCACCGCCCGCCCCGAAGCGGAGCGACTTCCGCCCGGGCAACATCTGGTCAAGGATTGGCCGGTCCTCGATCTCGGCATCGAGCCCGAGGTCACGCGCGAGAATTGGCAGCTCGATTTTTTCGGCGCCGTCGCGCGGCCGCTGGTCTGGGACTGGGCGGCGTTCCAGGCGCAACCCCAGAGCAACGAAACCACCGACATTCATTGCGTGACAACCTGGTCGCGCTACGACAATGCCTGGGAGGGCGTCGCCACCGCCGACGTTCTGGCCGCGGTCGAACCCAACCCGGACGCGCGCTTCGTGGTGCTGCACAGCTATGACGGTTACACCACCAACCTGCCGCTCGCCGATTTTGCCGCACCGGATGTAATCCTCGCCCATCGCTGGCAGGGCGCCCCGCTCACCGCCGAACACGGCGGACCCGTGCGCCTCGTCGTTCCGCATCTCTATTTCTGGAAAAGCGCCAAGTGGCTGCAGCGCATCGAGTTCATCACCGCCGACCGGCCGAGCTTCTGGGAAACCCGCGGCTATCACAACCGCGGCGATCCCTGGGCCGAGCAGCGCTATTCCGACGATGACCTTTAGCGCGCGCGAGGTGATTCATGCGCCCCGCGTCCCAAGCGCCTTGAAGAAGGTGTAGCAGAACACGCCGTCGGCTTCGGCTGTTCGGTTGAGCGCTTGGATGCCCGCATCAAACAGCTCGGGCGTGACAATTCCCGCCGCGAGTGCCGAGGCCCGAATACCCGCGATCATTGCGGTGAACGTCTTGCGGGTAAAGCCGTCGACCAGTTCCGGCTTGCTCGCGTCCGCATACACCATGCGCGGCGAGACCTCGACCGCATTAAACCCTGCCTGTTGCAGCAACGGAAAAAGTTGTCGTCCAATCAGCGCATTGCCTCCGGCCATCCGCTGCAACGCGACCTGGCATTGCACGGCAGCTTGGGCTGCTTCGCTGTCGGGGTGGAAGTAGGCCGAGCCGTGATCGCCCTCGACAACGGTGATGCTCCCGCCCGGCCGGAGCAATTGCCGCAAAATGACCAATGCTTCGCGCGGTTGCGCGAGATGCTCCAGCACGAAACAGACGAACAGATGATCGAAGGACCGCGGCTCGAACGGAAGTGCGAACAGATCCGCTTGCCGGAAGCTGACATTGGTCAGGCCGGCGGCTCGCACGGCCGTCTCGGCCTGCGCGAGTGAGTCCGCAGAGATATCGACGGCGGTGATCTGCGCCGCCGGGCTGTTGCGCGCAAGCGACAATGTCTGGGCACCGACGCCACACCCGACCTCCAACACCGAACAGCCCGCGGCATAGGCCGTATCGCAGTGGAGAAGATCCACCAGGGTCCTGGCCTGATCCTGCAGGCGAACGCTCTCCGGGCGGTCGTATCCATGCACATAGCGTTGGTTCGTCATTCGGCTTCCGTCCGTCGCCGCACATCCATGTGCAATGGTCCACAAACAATGCGACGTGTCTTGAACGGAATTGCAGCCGGCCGTCCGGCCTCAGCCGCGGAGCGACCGGTAGCGTCCGGGCGTGATGCCGAACTGTCGGACGAAGGCGCGGGTCATATGGCTTTGATCGGCAAACCCTGTCCGTAGCGCCGCCTCAGCCGGCGAATGGCCATCCGCCAGCAATCGCCGAACCAGGCGAACCCGGCGTTGGACAAGATAGGCGTGCGGCGTCGCGCCAACCTCGCGGGCAAATCCGCGCAGCAGCTGGAAACGGCTCACGCCCGAGAGTGCGGCCAATTCGGCGAGCGACGTCGCCAACTCAGGCACAGCATCCAAACGTTGACGCGCCTTCGCTACGCATGGCGACGACTTGACGTCCGTCGGTCGGCGCGCGCCGTGCTCGCGCATGACCCTCATGAGGGTCCACAGAAGGCTCTCCTCGGCCGCCAACCGATCCGGTGACGGAGTTGTTGCGTGGATGAAAAGCTGTTGCAGCGATGCAGCGAGGCTTGGATCGCGCAAGGCCGGCTTCGCGATTTCAAATCCGCGGAGATCCTCTCCGGCGAGTTCCCGAGCCACCAGGATGGGATCGAAATAAAGGATCCACCATCCGCGCGCGCGTCCCCTCACCGGCAGGCCGTCATGCATTTCGCCCGGATTCACGGTAATGATGTCGCCCGCTTGAGATTCCACCGGCCCGATGCCGCTCCACGACCGCTGGGCGCCAAGGGTCATGATCCCAATGCCGAATTGGTCGTGGGAATGACGGGGAAAGGCGTGGTTCGAGTACAGCGTCATCGCTTCGACGCCGGCAATCGCCGACCGATGCTGCGCCACGCGATGCGTTCGGTCCCTCATGGGTGGTCCTTCCTGAAGCGCCTTGGTAGCATCAAATGCAACCCTGCGGCAGAAGCCCGCCGCAACGCGTCGATTTGCAACGGACAAGTGGCGGCACCGGCTCGACATCGATAGCGAGACCGGCTCCAATTGCCGCGCCGGCGACGCGACCCGCCGGGCATTCATTGGGATCGCAGGAGAGAGCTTTCATGAAACTGGTTGCCATGGTGTTGGGTTTGGCGTTCGCGGCGCTCGCGGTCGCGTATTTCATCGTACCGGCGGGATCGCTGCCGAGTGTCCTTCCGGGCTTCGAGCCGGGCTCCGCACGAATCCACATCAAGCACGGCGTGATCTCCGCCGCGCTCGCGGTCATATCCTTCGGCATCGCCTGGTTCGGAGCCAGATCATCCGCCTAGCGTCGCGGCGACCCATCGCGCGATCGGATACCCGCTCATGCCTGTGAACCAGCCCGATCGACGCGGCGTCATGCGCCTGATTCTGGCGACGCTCTATGTCGTCGCCGGAATCGTTCACCTCGTCTCGCCCGACAGCTTTCTGCCGATCGTGCCGGACTGGGTGCCGATGCCGCGCGATGTCGTTCTTGTCACCGGCGTTTGCGAACTCGGCGGCAGCATCGCGCTGATGACGCAACGATGGCGCCGCGCCGCCGGATACATGCTCGCGCTCTACGCGATCTGCGTATTTCCCGCCAACATCAAGCACGCCGTCGACGGCATTCATCTGTCGCTGATCCCGGACAGCTGGTGGTATCATGCGCCCAGGCTGGCGCTGCAGCCGGTTCTGGTCTGGTGGGCGCTCTATTGCTCTGACATAATCACGTGGCCGTTTGCGTCGGTCGCGATGGGACCTCGACGATAGTCGTCCCTCTCCGCCGCTGCACGCGGAACAACGCCAGACAAGAAAATTTACAAAAATAAAAGACGGCGCCGTGAACAACGCGGCGCCCAACGCGGCCAAGGGAGAAATGCCATGGAGCTCGTCATTGGGCTTGCCAGCTTGCTGTCCATTTGGATCCTGGTGATCTGGGGATCGCAGGTCTTCAACCGGAACGTCCGCTAGCGTTGCGGCCTTGGGGCCGGCGCCAAGGCGGCCCTATCAAGGCACCATAAAAACACGATCCGAGCCGTGTTTTCCCTTGCGATGGGAGCGGCGCGCTCGCTCTTTGGCGAAACCATGCCCGCTTCGGGACTAGCTTGTGGAGAATTGCCGCAAACCGCTGGCCAAGGGCTTTCGGGTGGCTTTCTGTCTCTTCACAGTGCGGTGGCGCAATCGCGTCCGCGCGAGGGGCAACGATAACCGCTAACGCGGCCCACAACGCGGCCCATGTCAAAAGTCCGTTCCGTACGCTTTCAGCCGTCGCGTTGGGCCCGCTTCAGCGTTGAGAGACGTGGCAGCTGGGGATGGCGTACGTGAAGGCATGTGTCGTCGGTCGCCTCTGCGCGTCGACGGCCGTGCTGTGTCTTGCGCTGGGGCTCTGTTTGCACACGACCGCCGCCCGCGCCGAGACGCTGATGGAGGCGCTGGCGCGCGTCTACCAGAACAATCCGCAACTCAACGCGGCGCGCGCGCAGCTTCGCGCCACCGACGAGACCGTACCGCAGGCCTTGTCCGGCTATCGCCCGACCCTCTCGGTCGGCGCGCTCGCCGGCTACAATCCGACCAAGAACACATTTCCCGACAACACCCAGCAATACGCCAACCTGCGTCCGTGGATGGCCGGCGTGACCCTGACACAGCCGCTGTTCAACGGCTTTCGCACCGGCAACACCGTGCGCCAAGCGGAAGCCCAGGTCCGGTCGGGACGCGAAGGCCTGCGCAATATCGAACAGACGGTGTTCGTGGCCGCCGTCACCTCCTACATGAATGTGCTGGCGGATCAGATCCTCGTCGATGCTCAGCGCGCCAATGCGACGTTCCTGCGGGAAACCCTCGACTCCACCCGCAAGTCCCTCGATGCCGGCAACGTGACGCCAACCGACGTCGCCCAGGCGGAAGCGCGGCTCGCGCGCGGCCAATCCGACCTCAACGCCGCCGAGGTCGCACTGGCGATCGAACAGGCGAATTACAACCAAGTCACCGGCGCACCGCCTGGCCGGCTGGTGGCGGCCGAACCCGCCGACCGCGTGCTGCCGAAGGCACGCGAGGAAGCGCTCGCGATCAGCCGGCGCGAGCATCCGACTGTCGTCGGTGCGAGCTTCGACATCGACGCCGCCGAGGCCGCGGTGAAAGTTGCCGAAGGCGCGCTGCTGGCAACCGTCAATGTGCAGGCCACCGCGTCACATTCCTCGCAGACCGACACCACCTTCGGCACCGCGCGCACCGATCAGGCCGCCGTCATCGGCAATGCCACCATTCCGATCTACGACGGCGGATTTGCCGCCGCGCAGGTCCGCGCCACCAAGGAGACGCTGGGCCAGATCCGCATCGTGCTCGACCAGGTCCGGCTTGCCAACGACACCGCCGTCATTACTGCGTGGGTGCAGAACGAAGGCGCCAAGACCGCGATCAAGGCGGGAGACGCCGAGGTGCGCGCCGCCACCCTCGCGCTCGCCGGCGTGCAACGGGAACGTGCCGCCGGCCAACGCACCACCCTCGACGTCCTCAACGCCGAGCAGGACCTGATCGCAGCCAAGGGACGGCTGATCTCCGCACAGCGCGATCGCGTGGTGGCGTCCTATACCTTATTGAGCACGATCGGACGTTTCGATCGCAAGCGGCTGGAACTGCCGGCGCCCGATTATGACCCGCAGACACATTACAATCAGGTCCGCGATGCCTGGTTCGGTCTGCGCACGCCGTCGGGCCAATGATCCTGTGATCGCGCGCCGTCGACCGGCGTACGCTCGGCTCACAGTCAGTTGATCGTATTGACCGGACCGTTCAGCCGCAGTTCACGTTGCCAATCGGACCATGAGGATACCCTGGGGGCGACTCAGGAGGAAAGCGATGTTACGGAAGTTTGCGATTGCGCTCGCGGCGACACTCGCCATTGGCGCCGGGGTCACCGCGACCGGAGCCTTGGCCTTCGGTCACGGAGGCCATGGCATGGGCGGTCATGGCTTCGGAGGCCACGGATTCCACGGAGGGTTCGGTTTCCGCGGCTTCGGACCCGGCATCGGGTTCTACGGCAGTCCTTATTATGGCTATGGCTATGGCTACGGCGACGGCTGCTATCAGTTGCGCCGGGTTCCGACCCCTTACGGCTGGCGCCTGCGGCGCGTGTGGGTTTGCGGCTAAACACGCACGATGAGCGGCAAGCAACCCGCCGGACACGTCCGGCGGGTGGTTTGTTTCACCTCGCCGCCGGTTGCGGACAAGTCCGCGGCGCATCGAATAGACATTCCATTGCAGCGGGCTTTGAGTCACAATGAAGGCCGGCCGCGCAATTGCGCGACCGCTCACGGGCCGTCCTCTTGCGCACGACACGCATCAACCCTGGCAAGCGTTCCTGGCGACAGCTGACAGGCTGCGTCGGCGCCTATGTCATCGCGCTTTACGCCATCCTCGCCAGCTTCATGCCGCTCGCCGCGGTCGGCGCCTCGGTTGATTCGTTCGGCGTCGAGATCTGCCACCACGACGGCGCCGATCCCGCACTCCCCGCGGATCACTCCGACGCCAACGGCCATTGCAAGCTCTGCATCGGCACTGGGCACGCGCCCGTTGCGGCGCTGCCGCGCGCGCCGTTGCCGTTCGTCGTCGCCTACAGCGATCTGCGCTGGAGCATTCCGGCCGACGATCTTCCCCCGCGTCCCACCGCGTTCAGCGCGCAGCCGCGAGGTCCTCCGCTTCAGGCGTAGTGCGTGGCGGCCTCGGCCGCCTATCGGCATGTGCGTTTTGAAATTTGCGGAGAGTTTCCATGTTTCGTTTCCTGCACGACGCGGGCGCACGGGCGTTCGCATCATCCCCTGCATCGAGGTTTTCGCTACGATTTTCGCCGGGATTGTCGTTGGGCGTGCTGCTGGCGCTCGCGTTTGCGTCCGATGCCTCGGCGCATTGTTTCGTCGGCCAGCGGTTTCTGCCGGCGACGCTGGCCACCGACGACCCCTGCGTCGCCGACGAGCTGTCGCTGCCGACGGTGACCTACAGCAAGACCGCGGATGTTCCGCCGGCGACCCAGCTCGACATTTCCGGCGAGATCTCCAAACGCATCACCGAGGACTTCGGCGTCTCCTTCGGCGAGACCTGGACCCACATCAGTCAGCCGGGAAGCCAGAGCCTCGCCGGCTTCGGCAATCTTGAGACCACGTTCCAGTATCAGTTGCTCAAGGACGGCCCGCACGAACTGGCGCTGCTGCTTGGCCTCGTCGTCGAGTGGGGCGGCACCGGCGCCACCAATGCCGGGATCGGCACATCCTACAGCGTGCTGACGCCAACGTTCTATTTCGGCAAGGGTTTCGGTGATCTGCCCGACACCGCCGGAATCATGCGGCCGTTCGCGGTCACCGGCCAACTCGGATATGAGATCCCGAGCAGTTCCTTCGACCTGGTTGCAGACGCGCCGATCCCGCAAAACCTCGTCTACGGCGGCTCGCTGCAATACAGCATGCCGTACCTGAAAAGCAGCGTCGTCGACCTCGGGCTGCCGGACTTCGTCAACCACCTGATCCCTCTGGTCGAGGTGCAGTTCTCGACGCCCGCGGCGAATAATTTCGGCAACAGCTTCGTCACCACCGGCACTATCCAGCCGGGCGTAATCTGGGTCGGCAGCTATTTCCAGGTCGGGGTCGAAGCGGTCATCCCGGTCAACGGGCAATCCGGCAGCACCATCGGCGTGATGGGGCAACTTCACCTCTATCTCGATGACATGTTCCCCACCACGGTCGGACAGCCGCTGCTCGGCAAGTCGACCGCGTCCCCGCGAACACCGTTCGGAGGTTGATGCCATGCGCACACGTATGATTATCGCCGTGGTGCCGTCGCTCCTGTTCGGAGCCGTGAGCGCCGACGCCCACGCCTTTCTCGATCACGCCAATCCGCGCGTCGGCAATGCGGTGCGCACCGCGCCACGCGAAGTGACCTTGTGGTTTACCCAGGACCTCGAACCGGCATTCAGCACGGTCGAGGTCAGCGACGCCTCCGGCGCCCGCGTCGACAGCGGCAAGGCCAGCGTCAGCCCCGGAGATCGCAAGGTTTTGCGGATCGCGGTCAAGCCGCTGCCGCCTGGGTCCTACAAGGTCAGCTGGCGCGTGCTCTCGGTCGATACCCACACCACCGAAGGCACCTTCACCTTTCGCATCGGCGACTAGGGGCCGGATGCCGACACGGTAAGATGGTGACCGATCTCCTGATCGCGGCGCGCGCCGTCCACTTCGTGGCCACCACGATGGTGGCCGGCACGCTGTTGTTTACCGTGCTGGTCTTCGATCCCGCCATTGGCAATGTCGGCGCGGCCGCGCTCACGCGGCGGCTTCGCCGCCTGCTGACCGGCAGCATCGGCATCGGCCTCGCCACCGCCGTTCTCTCAGCGGCCGCATGGCTGGTGATCCTGTCAGCCGAGATCAGCGGCCGGCCGTTGGCGGCAACGCTCACGAGCAACGTCGTCTGGACCGTGCTGACGCAGACCCAGTTCGGACACGACTGGCAACTGCGCGGCGCGCTTGCCGGCCTGCTGGCCCTGGTGCTTGTGCTCGAGCATCGGGGCAAGCCCGCGCGCTTCTTCGCCGGCGCCAAAGGTGGGCTCGCGGCCGCGCTGGTGGGATCGCTGGCCTGGGCCGGACACGCCGCCGCCACCGAAGGGATCAGCGGCGATCTCCATGTGGTCGCCGATGCGCTGCATCTCCTCGCCGCCGCCGCCTGGCTCGGCGCGCTGGCGCCGCTCGGCTATCTGCTGACCGCCGCATGGCGCGGTCGCGACCCCAGAGACGCCGATCTCGCGCGCGCGACCACGATCCGGTTTTCGACCCTCGGCATCATCAGCGTCAGCACGCTGCTGGCGACCGGCATCGTCAACACCTGGTTTCTGGCCGGCAGTCTTCCGGCTCTAGCCGGCACCCGCTACGGACACTTGCTGCTGATCAAGATCGCGCTGTTTCTCGCCATGCTCGCCCTCGCCTCCTTCAATCGGCTGCGGCTGACGCCTGGGCTGGCACTGCCATTCGATAGCGCCGAAGCTCGCAACGCCACGCACCAACTCGCCCGCAACAGCGTCATCGAACTGATCCTCGGGCTTGTCATTCTGCTGATCGTCGCCGCGCTGGGAACGCTTGCACCCGGCCTCCACGTGCAGCCGGTTTGGCCGTTTCCCCTGCGTCTCATCGATGGCGCCATCGCCGCCCCCGCGTTTCAGATCGCAATCGTTTTGATCGCGGCGGTCCCCGCCGCCGTCATTCTGCTGCTGCGCGGTCGTATTCTGCCACGGAGAATGCTGCCGGCCGCCACTCTGGCCGCGACCGTCGTCCTCGCCGTCATCGTCGTCAGCCTGCGCAGCTTTACAGTGCCGGCATTTCCAACCAGCTATCAGGCATCGCCGAACGGCTACACCGCAACCTCGATTGCGCACGGACGCGCCCTTTTCATTCGCCATTGCGCGAGCTGCCACAGTGACGGGCCGACCCAACGTCCCGCCCGCATGGCGAGCGATCTGACCGCCGACCACATGGCTCGCCACACCGACGGCGATCTGTTCTGGTGGATCTCCCATGGAGCCGGCAAGGCCATGCCGGGATTTGTGCAATCGATCGACGACGACGGCCGCTGGAGCCTCGTCGACTTCATTCGCGCCAATTTCGACGGCGCGCATCTGCGCCGGGAGGAGGCGCCCGGGCACGGCTTTGCGGTCCCGGATTTCACAGCCGATTGCCCCGACGGCACCACGATAGCGATCAGCGACCTGCGTGGCAGCGTCGTTCATCTGGTCGTCGCCGGAGCCAATGCGACCGAGCGCCTGCAAGACTTGGCGCGCGCGCCGAGCGCGCCCGACCTCGTGACCATCGTCGTCGAAACCGAGGGCGCGCCGGCGGCGACCGCCTCGTTCTGCACGACGCGGGATCGCAGCGTGTCCGAGACCTTCGCGCTCTACGCGGGCGGCGAGCCCGACGCCGAATTCCTGATCGATGCCGGCGGTCAATTGCGGGCGTTCTGGTCACCTGGCCGCGCGCCGGCCTGGACCGACATCGCGGTGCTGCAACAGCAAATTGCCGCTGCGCGTGATCCGGCCGCAGCGCGCGCCGCAGTTTTGCACATGCATCAGCACTAGCGCCGACGCAATCTGCGACGCTTCTAAACTGCTGCGCTTCCAAACTGGCAAACTGCTGCACTGCAACGACGAACTTTACAAAAAGTTCATGCACACGCCATTCTCGCGCCGCATACGACGCGTAGCGAAAGCATGGGATCGCGAGGGGAAGATCGCTGTTACGGAGACGTCACCGGAGGACGTGATCATGAAGCTGCAATCCGCGACACGGATAAGCCCCCTCGGCGTGCAACGATACGGCCGCTCGTTCTGCCCGCAATGCAACGACATGTTGCTGGCCCCCGCCAAGTCCGAATACGTCAGCGAATCCCTGGTCCGGCATTTCTGGTCGTGCGACGCCTGCGGCCACGAATTCCGCACCTCGGTCAAGTTCAAGGCGCTGTCGCCGCGTCGGCGCGCCCGCCCGCTGTCCTGACCGCAATCCACTGCTGTCACGCTCTCGGCCTGTCGTTGAGGCGCGCCGCCGGGCGCCAGGGCCGTGGCGTCTGCGCGATCATACCGAATCGATACCGCTCCCGGCGTCGCCGCCATCCCCCGTCGATATCAGCGGCGGGGGCGACAAACCGCTGTTGACCCCGTAAGTTCCCGTCCAGACTATGGAACGGCCCCGGCGTTTCGCCGGACCGTTTCGACCGATCGTTGTCGCCATCACAACCTCGTCTGGATCCCCATGCTGTCGACCCTGATGACCACAAGACGCTTCGCACCGCTGTTCTGGTGTCAGTTCTTCAGCGCCTTCAACGATAATTTCCTCAAGAATTCGCTCGTCTTTCTGATCTTGTTCAAGCTGTCGGGACCGGATTCCGAGGCGCTGATTACCATTGCCGGCGCGGTTTTCATTCTTCCCTATTTCATCCTGTCCGCGCTTGGCGGCGAGATCGCCGATCGCTTCGACAAGGCGTTCGTCGCCGAGCGGCTCAAACTGATCGAGATCCTGGTCGCCGGCATCGCGGTGCTCGGCTTTCGCGCCCACTCGGTGCCGGTGCTGTTTGCGGCGCTGTTCTTGTTCGGCGTGATCGGCGCCCTGTTCGGCCCGATCAAGTACGGCATCCTGCCCGATCACCTGTCCGAGCCGGAATTGCCCAGCGGCAATGCCCTGGTCGAGGGCGCCACCTTCATTGCGATCCTGCTCGGCACCATTGTCGGGGGCCTCGCCGCCAAGGACGGCGGTGACCCCGCCTCCTTCGGCGCCCTGATGATGGTGTTCGCGGTGCTGTGCTGGGTATCGGCGCGGTTCATTCCGGCCACCGGGGAAGCCGCGCCTGAGCTCAGGATCGATGCCAACATCGCGCGCTCGACCTTCAAGCTGCTGCGCGAGCTCAAGGCGCAGCCGCGGCTGTGGTGGGGCGGCCTGGTGGTGAGCTGGTTCTGGCTGGTCGGCATCGTGGTGATGTCGCTCTTGCCGCCGCTGGTCAAAAACATTCTGGGCGGCGACGAACAGGTGGTGACCACCTTCCTCGCCATCTTTTCGATCGCGATCGCGATCGGCTCCGGCATCGCCTCCTGGCTCGCCAGCGGCCGCATCATCCTGGTTCCGACCGTCTTCGGCGCGGTATTACTCGGCGCATTCGCGCTCGACCTCGGCTTTGCGACCTTCGACGTGACGCCCGGCACTGCGACGCTGGGCATCGCCCAGGTATTCGGCACCGTGCGCGGCCTGCACATCGCGATCGACCTCGCCGGTCTCGCCATGGCCGGCGGCCTGTTCATCGTGCCGTCGTTTTCGGCGGTGCAGGCCTGGGCCGGCCAGGATCACCGTGCCCGCGTGGTCGCGTCCGTCAACGTGCTCAACGCCGCCTTTATGACCGTCGGCGCGCTCGGCGTCGGCGTGATCCAGAATTTCGGCGTCACCGCGCCGTTCCTGTTCATGGCGGTGGGCGCAGCCAATCTCCTGGTGTCCATCCTGATTGCCCGCACCATGCCGACCAGTCCGTTGCATGATCTGCTGTCGATCATCTTCCGCGCCTTCTTCCGGACCGAAATCACCGGCCTCGCCAACATCGCCAAGGCCGGACCCAACTGCATCATCGCCCTCAACCACGTGAGCTTTCTCGATGCGCCGCTGGCGCTCTCCTTCCTCGGCAAGGATCCCGTGTTCGCGGTCGATACCGGCATTGCCCAGCGCTGGTGGATCAAGCCGTTTCTCAAGCTGACGCGCGCCATGCCGCTCGATCCGACCAAGCCGATGGCGACGCGCACCCTGATCCACGCGGTGCAGGGCGGCGAGACCCTGATCATCTTTCCCGAAGGCCGGCTGACCGTCACCGGCGGCCTGATGAAGATCTACGACGGCGCCGGCCTGATCGCCGACAAGGCCGACGTGATGGTGGTGCCGGTGCGCATCAAGGGCCTGGAAGCGACCCCGTTCTCGCGGCTCGACCGCGGCCAGGTGCGCCGCCGCTGGTTTCCGAAAGTGACGGTCACCATCCTCGAACCGGTCAAGCTCACGATCGATCCGGAGCTGAAGGGAAAGAAGCGCCGGATCGCGGCCGGGTCCGCGCTCTATCAAATCATGTCGGACCTGGTCTTTCGCACCACCTCGACCGACCGCACCATTGTCGAAGCGCTGATCGAAGCCGCCAACATTCACGGCGCCGGCAGCATCGCGGTCGAGGACCCGGTGACGGGATCGCTGACCTATCGCCGCCTGCTGGCGGGCGCCGCGGTGCTCGGGCGCAAACTGATGCCGCTCGCCGCCATCGGCGAGGCCGTCGGCGTCATGCTGCCGAACGCCAACGGAGCGGCGGTCTCGATTTTCGCCCTGATGTCGGCCGGACGGGTGCCGGCGATGATCAACTTCAGCGCCGGGGCCGCCAATGTTCGCTCCGCCTGCAAGGCCGCAAGCCTCAAGACCATCGTGACCTCGCGCACGTTCGTCGACAGGGCCCGGCTCGGAGCCCTGGTGCAGGCAATCGAGGGCGATGTCCGCATCGTTTATCTCGAAGACATTCGCGCGAGGGTATCGTTCATCGATCGGATGCGCGGCCTGCTCGACGCCAAGCGCCCACTGGTCAGACGTCTCGCCGACGATCCCGCCGCGATTCTGTTCACCTCGGGCTCGGAAGGAACGCCGAAGGGCGTCGTGCTGTCGAACCGCAATATTCTGGCCAACGCCGCCCAGGCGGAGGCGCGCATCGACTTCGGCCGCCGCGACAAGGTGTTCAATGTGCTGCCGGTGTTTCATTCCTTCGGACTGACCGTCGGCCTGATCCTGCCGCTGGTCTCGGGCGTCCGCGTCTATCTTTATCCCTCGCCCCTGCACTACCGCATCGTGCCCGAACTCATTTACGGCGTGAACGCGACCATCCTGTTCGGCACCGATACCTTCCTCGCCGGTTATGCGCGCTCGGCCCACCCCTATGATTTCCGCTCGCTGCGCTACGTGCTGGCCGGCGCCGAACCGGTGAAGGAAGCAACGCGCCGCACCTATATGGAAAAATTCGGCCTGCGCATCCTGGAAGGCTACGGCATCACCGAGACCGCGCCGGCGCTCGCACTCAACACGCCGATGTTCAACAAGTTCGGCACCGTCGGCCGCCTGCTGCCCGGCATGGAGGCAAGGCTCGAACCGGTCCCGGGCGTCGAGGACGGCGCCCGCCTGTTCGTTCGCGGCCCCAACGTGATGCTCGGCTATTTACGCGTGGAAAACCCCGGCGTACTCGAACGCCCGACCGACGGCTGGCACGACACCGGCGATATCGTCGCGATCGACACCGAGGGTTTCATCACCATCAAGGGTCGCGCCAAGCGTTTCGCCAAGGTCGGCGGCGAAATGATTTCGCTGGCTGCGGTCGAGGCGCTCGCCGCCGAGCTCTGGCCCGAAGCGCTCTCCGGGTGCACCGCGATCCCCGATCCGCGCAAGGGTGAGCGGCTGGTGCTGGTCACCAACCGGCACGATGCGTCGCGCTCGCAATTCCTGGCCTTCGCCAGATCGAAGCACGCCGCCGACCTGATGGTGCCGGCCGATGTCCTCGTCGTCGACAAGGTCCCTCTGCTCGGCTCCGGCAAGATCGACAACGTCGCTTTATCGCAGCTGGTGCGCGAGCGGGTGAAACTCGAAGGCGTAGCGTGACCGACCGGCTTTGACTTCGGCGTCACGGAATAGGTCCGCGCCCGCCGGTGTTGGCGCAAGAGAAACGCCATGCTCGTCAGTCGTCGCCGCTTGCTCAGGACGTCCGCGCTGGCCGCGGCCGCGCTGGCGTCTCGGTCCGCACCCGTTGCCACCGCACCGTTGAGCAGCACGCAGGCCGCGGGCTTTTATCGGTTCAGAATCGGCAGTATCGAACTCACCGCACTCTATGACGGTTTCTGGAACCGTCCGATCGACGACAAATTCGTCCGCAACGCGCCCTATGCCGAGGTGAAGAAAGCCTTGGCCGACGCCTTCATGCCGCCCGATACGCTGGCGATGCCGTTCACGCCGCTGCTGGTCAATACCGGCAGCAAGCGGGTGCTGATCGACACCGGATCGGGTGGCCAACTCGCCGCGACCGCCGGAACCCTCCTCGCCAATCTCGCCGCCGCCGGAATCACGCCGAACGCGATCGATGCCATCGTGATTTCCAATTTCCATCCCGATCATATCGACGGTCTGCGCAGCAAGGACAACGACCTGGTGTTTCCCGCCGCCGAAATTCTGGTGCCGAGAAGCGAGTGGAATTTCTGGACGAGCGACGCCAACCTCGCCGCCGCGTCGGATCAGTTCAGGCCGTATTTTCTCAATGTCCGGCGCATCTTTCGCGATCTCGGATCATCCGTGAAACGCTTTGAGCCTGAGACCGAGATCGCTCCCGGCATCACCGCGATCGCCGCGCCCGGCCACACCCCCGGCCACTGCGCCTTCGCGATCGCCTCAGGCCATCAGTCGCTGCTGACGCTGTGCGACACCACCAATCATCCGTGGCTGTTCGCCCGCCACCCGGACTGGCAGCCGATCCTCGACATGGACGGCGCGCTCGCGGTCAAGACCCGCAAGCGCCTGCTCGACCGCGTCGCCGCCGACCGCATGCCGATCACCGGCTATCATTTTCCGTTTCCCGGCTACGGCCACATCATCAGGAGCGGATCCGGCTACGAGTTCGTGCCGGCGCTGTGGCAAGCGACACCGTGATCGTGCGCGGGGCAAAAAAGAAGAGGCCGACCTTGCGGCCGGCCTCTGACGCTTCACCTGAACGCACGCAACGTTAGTTGGTCTTGATCAGGGTCTTGGTCGACGCCTGGGCGCCGTTGTGGCCATGGCGCTTCGAGACTTGAATGTGCTTCACCTTGACAGTCCTGGTCGCCTTCACGATCTTCACAGTCTTACCGTGCTTGGCGAAGTGACGGACGTGCTTGCGCACATGGGTGACCTTGAAGCTCTTGCCGGCCAAGCTCTTGCCGGCATCGGCCTTCACATCAGCCTTGACCGACTGGGCGGCAACCGGCGCGGGGTTCTTCGAGGCGCCCTCGGCGAAAGCCGGAGCAGTCAAGAGCGTGGCAGCCAACAGCGCGCCTGCGATTTTCGTAAACATGGTGGTGTTCCTTTCGGGCATTGCGGTTCGGGTCCGAGCCGCTTGATGTCGTGGCGATCGATCACTGTCGATCATGGGAGCGACTTTGCAGCCGGGGCGCTGAACTCATCCTGAAGCCACCAAATCCATGCCGTTCATGTTGATGAAGCGCAGCCATCACCGCCGCTCATATTCCATTCATCCTGCGGCCAGCGCTGGGTTTATCGGGGCTTTTCGAGCTCCTGCGGGGAGCAGCAAGAATCCGGTGCGATCGATCACGACGAGTTGAGAGCCGCACGGGAATGAATCCGCGCTGCTGTTGTCCTTGTCTCTAGGGTCGCTGGGCGCTGCAATGCGCAGTCATGACAGGGAGGGATCGCCCATGAACAATCGTACGCGCTACGTTGGCTTGATCGCAGCCGTCCTGCTTGGATTGGGGCTTGCGGTCGGCGCACCCGCCGCCTTCGCCATCGGTCCGGATCCCGCGACCGAGCGGGTGTCGCCGCCGCCGGCAGCTGCGAACACCCAGACCGATCAAGCCACCCCGGTTAAAAAGAAGCGTCGCTTGACCGCCAAGAAGCCGGAAAAAAGCTCCGCGCTGGAATGGATCAATCACTTCTGGGCGGCGCACGCCTTGATCCAGAACGGCGAGTACGAGGCCGGCATCACCGCGCTGCATGCGCTCGACAGCGACGAGCATCCGGATGTCGCAACCTATCTCGGCTATGCCAGCCGCAAGCTCGGCCGCTACGACGACGCCAAATATTGGTATGACAAGGCGCTTGCCGCCGATCCGAACCACACCCGCACCTGGGCCTATTACGGCATGTGGCACCTGGAGCAGGGCAATCGCCTCAAGGCCGAGGATTATCTCGAAAAGATCGGATCCATTTGCGGCGGCACCAGCTGCCGCGCCTACAAGATGCTCAAGGCCGCGCTCGACGGCACCATGACGTATTGACGATCGGCCGCGCGCACCCGGACCGCGAACCGCATACGCGCCTCGGCTCACTCAACCGAACGTCCGCTGTCGGCGGTTTCCGCCAACAGCCAGGCGCGGTAGGCCGGATCGATGCGCTCGACCGGGAGCACGAGAATCGCCGGCGTCGTATAGGAGTGCATCTCCTTGACCGCGGCCCGAACCGGCTCGAACAGCGCCGCCCGCGTCTTGATGATCATCACGACTTCTTGGCCGCGCTCGATCGCGCCTTCCCATCGGTAGTGCGAGACCATGCCGGGCAGAATATTCACGCAGGCTGCGAGCCGGCGCTCCACCAGGGCGCGCCCCGCAGCCTCCGCTTCGGCGGCCGCCGGGTAGGTCGTATAGACCAGGATGATTCGCTCATCGGCGTCGCTGTCGCTCATCCAGTCCTTATGCCTTGATCGCGTGGGACGACGAACCAGAAGCGAGCATCGGCGATCCGTTTGCCCCTTTATCCTCAACTGGATGTGGTCTATCCCATGCACACAAGGACCGCCTGACCCTTGCAGGTCCGTCTGAGGCCATTGCGCGCAAATTGGGCAAAAGGCGATCCCACCGAGCTTTCATGACCACCACGCCCCACCATTACCAACGCGTCGCCTTCGTTGCGAGCCCCACGCCGGAGGCTGAAAAGGCGGCGGTCATGCTCGCCGAACGCTACGGCAATGCCTCCCTCGACGATGCCGACGTGGTGGTGGCGCTCGGCGGCGATGGCCTCATGCTGCAGACCCTGCATCAGTTCATGACGGTGGCGAAGCCGATCTACGGCATGCATCGCGGCACCGTCGGCTTCCTGATGAACGACTTCTCCGCCGATGACCTGATGGAGCGTCTGGCAGCGGCACAGACCACCTTCATTCACCCCCTGGTGATGCGGGCCGTCGATGGCGAGGGGCAGACCCACGTGTTCCGCGCCATCAACGAGGTTTCGCTGTTTCGGCAAACCTATCAGGCCGCCAAGCTGCGGGTTCTGATCGACGGCAAGGAGCGGCTGTCCGAACTGGTCGCCGACGGCGTTCTGGTCGCCACCCCGGCCGGCTCGACGGCCTATAATCTTTCGGTCCAGGGCCCGATCATCCCGGTGGGCAGCCCCCTGCTCGCCCTCACCCCGATCAGCCCGTTCCGGCCGCGCCGCTGGCGCGGCGCCCTGCTGCCCGACAGCGCGGAAGTGACCGTCGAAGTGATCGAGGCCGACAAGCGTCCGGTGGCGGCAGTGGCCGATCACGACGAGGTACGCTCGGTCCGCCGGGTCGATATCCACCTCGACCGCGGCATTTCGATGCATATGCTGTTCGATCCCGGCCACAATCTCGACGAGCGAATTCTGCGCGAGCAGTTTGGATATTGATGTCCGGCCTGCTCGGTTTACGGGCACCCCGCCGCTCACATACCCCCTTCGTTGAGGTTGCGCAGCCCAAAGCCGCCTTCTAGGGTGGGGCGGATCGCCATAGAGCGAAACAAAAAAAACAAGACCACATTCACAGGGAGGAAATGATGAGCGACCCGCTATTCGGCGTTAAAGTAGGCCGTCGGACGCTGCTGAAGGGTGCAGCCGCCGTCGGAACATTGCAGATTGCTTCGCCGTTCCTGATCAGGGCGCGCGGCGACACCCCAATCAAGGTCGGCATGGTCGACCCGCTCACCGGCGTCTACGCCGCGGTGGCGCAGAACGAAGTCGTCGGCGCCAAGCTCGCGGTCGAACAGATCAACGCCAAGGGCGGCGTGCTGGGCCGGCAGCTCGAATTGCTGGTGGAAGATTCCGCCAATGACGTCGGCACCGGCGTGCAAAAGACCCGCAAGCTGATCGAGCGCGACGAAGTCAGCTTCATCATCGGCGACGTCAATTCCGGCATCGCCCAGGCGATGGCGCAGGTCACCGCCGAGAAGAAGGTGCTGCACATCGTGTCCGGCGGCCACACCGACGGCATCACCGGCAAGGACTGCAAGTGGAACGTCTATCGCGTCTGCAACACCACGCGCATGGAAGCCAATTCGGTCGCCGACCTGTTGTTCTCCAAGTACGGCAAGAAGTGGCACTTCATCACCCCGGATTACGCTTTCGGGCACACGCTCTATGACGCCTGCGCGGCCGACCTGCAAAAGCTCGGCGGCACCGTCACCGGCAACGAATTGACCCCGCTTGGCACCAGCGATTTCTCCGCTTATCTGATCAAGGCCCGTGCCGCCAACCCGGACGTGCTGCTCGTGCTGGTGCAGGGCTCCGACATGGTCAACTGCCTCAAGCAGATCGTGCAGTTCGGCATCGACAAGCAGATCCACGTCGCCGGCACCCAGCAGGAGCTGGAATCGCTCAAGGCGATGCCGCCGGAAGCGCGCATCGGCATCTGGATGTTCGAATGGTACTGGAAACAGGCGAATACGCCGCATGTGGCGGAATTCGTCGCCGAAGTCCGCAAGCGCACCGGCGGCAATGTGCCGACCGCGCGCACCTGGTTCGGCTACACCTCGATGTACTCATTTGCGCTGGCCGCAAACGAGGCGAAGACGCTCGAGGCGATGAAGCTCGCGCAAACCCTCGGCGATTTCGAACTGCCGCCCGAGGTCAAGCTGCAGCCCAACAAGGTCTATTATCGCAAGGGTGATCATCAACTGATGACATCCGCCTTTGTCGGCGAAGCGCAGGCGAAGGGCGACACCGATCCGGAAGACTTGTTCAAGGTCGATCAGATCGTCGCCGGCGACAAGACCTCTCCGGCCGTCACCGAGACCGGCTGCACGCTGCAGTGGCCGGCTTGATCAGCACCATCGCGCGCCCGATGAGAACGGTCTCGTCGGGCGCAATTTTTTCCGTGCCGCAGCAATGGGCCGCGGCGCAAGAGCGTGTTCCAATGAAGCGAATGCGTGGTCAAGTTTGCAAGCGTCGGCGCGTAATGTTGTGCCCTCTCCCCTTGTGGGAGAGGGCCGCGCGGATTTGCAACAGACAAGGGTGGGTGAGGGGTTACGGTCTAACGTTGAGCGAGCGACCCTCACCCAACCGAACATGCAGCACGTTCGGCGCTGCCCTCTCCCTCAGAGGGAGAGGGCACAGATACGAACGCCGAACTTGTCAGGTAGCAGTGTTGGAACACGTCAATTGCGGAGTTGATGTCATCGTGCGTATTCGATTTCCTCACCAATGACGCAACTGCTTCTTTTCAACGTCACCAACGGACTGATCATCGGTGCCTTCTACGTGCTGATGGCGCTCGGCTTGTCGCTCATCCTCAACCTCAGCAACGTCATCAATTTCGCCCATGGCGGATTTCTGGTGGTCGGCGGTTACATTGCCTACACCATCACGCCCTATGTCGGCTTCTGGGGCGCGCTGCTGATCGCGCCGCCGCTCACGGCGGTGCTCGGCCTCGTCATCGAGCGGGTGCTGATCCGTCCGCTTTACGGACGTGATCCCCTCTACTCGCTGCTGCTGACCTTCGGGCTCGCCTTCATCTTCGAAGACGGCACCCGCTTCATCTGGGGCGCGCAGGGCAAGCCGGTCACCGTCCCGGCCATCCTGGCGCAGCCGATCAGCAGCGAATTGTTCTTCATCACCGGCTATCGGCTGTTCATGGTGGCGATGGTGGTGGTCGCGGTCGCGCTGTTGTTCAGCCTGCTGCGCTTTACCCGTCTCGGCATCCGCATCCGTGCCGGCACCCTCGATCTCGAGACGGTAGCGTCAATGGGCGTCAACGTCCGCATGCTGCGCTCGCTCAACTTCGCCGTCGGCATCTATCTCGCCGGCTTGAGCGGCGTGCTGGCGGCCGGCCAGCTTGGGCTCGAGCCGACCATGGGCACCGGCCTGCTGATGCCGAGCTTCATCGCCATTATCGTCGGCGGCGTCGGCAGCCTGACCGGCACGCTGCTCGGCGGCCTGCTGATCGGCGTCGCCTCCGGCGTCACCGCCGTCTACTTTCCCTCCGCGAGCGAGGCCGTGATGTACGTGCTAATGGCGGTTGTGCTGCTGATCCGACCGCGCGGGCTGCTGGGCGAAGAAGGAATGATGACATGAGCCGCGCGGGGGGAGCGCTCAAGCTCATCGCCCTGGTGGCGCTGTGGGTCGCGCTGCTGTTGGCGCCGTACTGGATGCCGTTGCTCGGCGGCTATACCGCGCTCGGCACCCGCGTGCTGGTGCTCGGACTGGCCGCGATGTCGGTCAACTTTCTGCTCGGGTTTACCGGCGTGCTGTCGTTCGGACATGCCGCCTATTTCGGCCTCGGCGCCTACGGCGCCGGGCTCTGCCTCAAATACCTTGCCCCGAGCACACCGCTGTCGCTGCTGGCCGGCATGCTGGTGGGCGGCATCGCCGGCGCGCTGCTGGGCGCGCTGATCGTCCGGCGGCGCGGCGTTTACTTCGCCATGGTCACCATCGCCTTCGGACAGGTGTTTTATTACATCGCGTTCCGCTGGAGCTCGGTGACCGGTGGCGACGACGGATTGCGCGGCTTCTCCCGCCAGCCGCTCGACTTCGGGCTGTTCTCGATCGATATCCTCTCGAACGCCAATTATTTCTACTATTTCGTCCTCGCCTCCTTTGCCGTCGCAGCCGCGGTCATGGCGTTCGTGCTGCGCTCGCCGTTCGGGCGCACCATGATCGCCATCCGCGAGAACGAACGTCGCGCACGCTTTCTCGGCATTCCGGTCGAGCGCCACATCTGGATCGCGTTCACGCTGTCCTGTTTTTTCATGGGCTTTGCCGGCGCGCTCTATGCCCTCACCAACAACTTCGCCGACCCGAGAGGCCTGCATTACAGCCAGTCCGGCGATTTCGTCATGATGGCGGTCATGGGCGGGATGCGCAGCTTCTGGGGACCGCTGCTCGGCGCCGCGGTGTTCGTGGTGTTGCAGGACTATCTGTCGAGCATCACCGTCAACTGGATGTCGTTTGTCGGCATGCTGTTCGTCGCCGTCGTGCTGCTGTTCCCGCGCGGTCTGCTCGGCGTTATCGGAGGCAAGGCCAAAGCATGAGCCTGCTCAAAGTCAACAGCGTCACCAAGCGCTTCGGCAATCTGGTCGCGGTTCGCGACGTCTCGCTTGCGGTCGAGCCGGGCGAGTTGCGCGCCATCATCGGGCCGAATGGTGCCGGCAAGACCACGTTCTTCAATCTGATCAGCGGCTTTTTCCGGCCGACCACCGGAACGATTGCCTTCGACGGACGCGACGTGACGGCGCTGACCGCGCAAAAGCGGGTTGCGCTCGGGATGGCGCGGACCTTCCAGATCACCGAGATCTTTCCCGAACTGACGGTGTTCGAAAACGTGCGCATCGCCACCGAGGTCGCCGCCGGCTTCCGCCTGCGCCCATGGCTCAGCCGCGCCGAGCACGCCGAGGTCCAAACGCGCATCGAAGAGACACTTAAACTCGCCGCACTGGAGTCGAAGGCCGACCGGCTGGTCGGCGAGCTCGCGCACGGCGACCAGCGCGCGGCGGAGATTGCGATGGCGCTGGCGCTACGTCCCCGCCTGCTGCTGCTCGACGAGCCGACCGCCGGCATGGGCGACCAGGAAACCCATGACATCACCCGGCTCATCCACCGGCTGCATCGCGACAACAAGTTCACCATCGTGCTGATCGAACACGACATGCGCGTGGTGTTTCATCTCGCCGATAAGATCACTGTGCTCGACCAGGGCTCGGTTCTCGCCGAAGGCACGCCGGAACAGATCGCCGCCAACGAGACCGTGCAGGCCGCTTATCTCGGAAAAGCCGCATGAGCGCCGCCCTCACCGCCGAAGGGCTCCACACCTATTACGGCAAGAGCCACATCCTGCAGGGCGTCAGCCTGGAGGTCGCCGAGGGCAAGATCACCGCCCTGCTCGGCCGCAACGGCGCCGGCAAGACCACCACGCTGCGCAGCCTGATGGGCCTCACCCCGGCGCGGCAGGGCCGCGTCACTATCTTCGGCAAGGACACCACCCATTGGCCGCCGTTCCGGATCGCCGCCTCCGGCGTCGGCTACGTGCCGGAAGGCCGGCGCATCTTTGCCAATCTCAGCGTCGAGGAAAACCTGCTGGTGCCGATCGAGCGCGGCGGGCCCTGGACGATCGCGCGGATCTACGAATTGTTTCCGCGGCTGGCGGAACGCCGGCTCAATCGCGGCCGCCAGCTTTCCGGCGGCGAGCAGGAGATGCTGTCGATCGGTCGCGCCCTGCTGCTCAATCCCAAACTGCTGATTCTGGACGAACCCTCCCAGGGGCTCGCGCCCCTGGTCGTGCGCGAGGTGTTCCGCATCGTCTCCCGCATGCGCGACGAGGGCATTTCAGTGCTGCTGGTGGAACAGAACGCCCGCATGAGCCTGGAAATCGCGGACCACGCCTATGTGCTGGATGACGGCGCTATCGTCTATTCCGGCCCGGCGCGTGAGCTGGCGGCCGATGAGGCACGCGTCCAGGCGCTCGCCGGCGCCAGCGCGGAAAAATGGGACATCGCCGGCTAAAATTCGCCGACGATCTTAAACCGCACGCAAGCCGCTACGCCGCCATCGGCGGACTGTGCCACCCAAGCAGCCGCCGCGCTTCCGCCTCGCACTCGAGCGCGTAGGCTTCCGCAATTTCGGAATCGCGTTTGGACAGCGCCAGAGCGATGCGACGCGCCTGCGTCGCACGCGCGAGCAAGTCCTGGGCGGCCCCGACCGGGTTCTTCACGTACGAGAGAATCGCTGCGTGCGCCATGTCGTCAGGCTGCCCCGCTCCGCTGCAGAGATCAATTCTTGCGCTCACACCAAATTTGAGTCCGTCCACAGCGATTCTCTGTGCAGGAATTGCGGCGGCGCGCGCGAATCGTTTGCTTTTTTGAATGCACGCGCGAGCCGATTCGCGGCGCAAGCGCCCGCCCACAGTTCGTAGGTTGGGTAGAGCGCAGCGAAACCCAACACAGTCCGGCGAACCGGCACGCGCGATGGGTATCGCTTCGCTCCACCCATCCTACGCATTCCCGTCGCCGCTCATGTCGGTTGAAAAAAATGCCGGCGATTTTGAAAACAGACAACGCTCTCGCCTCGTAGGTTGGGTAGAGCGCAGCGAAACCCAACACAGTTCGGCGAACCAGCACGCGCGATGGGTATCGCTTCGCTCTACCTATCCTACGCATTCCCGTCGCCGCTCATATCGGTTGAAAAAAATGCGGGCGATTTTGAAAATCCACCGCTCTCGCCTCGTCGGTTGGTAGAGCGCAGCGAAACCCAACAATGCACAAGCCCGGGAGACGCGCGCGACGACGTTGGCATCGGCGTGAGATCCGCGATCATCGATGGGGTATCGCTTCGCTCCACCCATCCTACACATCCCGGACTCGTCCGCCGGATCCACCCAACCGCAAGCATTCGGTAACAATGCCGTCGCCGGTCCGGAATCCTCAACCCTTCATTAACAACGAATCCCTAGCATCCTTATTTGGTGCGTACCCGATCAAGACTTCGCCGGGCGCGCAATGGGCTGCGCGCATGATCCGTATCGACTTCAACCGCCTGCGCTTCCTGTGCATCGACGATAACGCCCACATGCGGCGGATCGTGCGGACGCTGCTGCACGGCTACGGCACCCGCGAGGTGTACGAGGCGGAAGACGGCGCGGCGGGGCTGGAAGCCTTTACCCACTACATCCCCGATATCGTCATCACCGACTGGGCGATGCCGATCTTCGACGGGCTCGAACTCACCCAGATGATCCGCCAGCCGGGCGCCAACGCCAATCCCTATGTGCCGATCATCATGCTGACCGGCCATTCGGAAAAGAAACGCGTAATTTCCGCGCGCGATGCCGGCGTCACCGAGTTTCTCGCCAAGCCGATTTCGGCCAAGTCGCTCTATCAACGCATCCTCAACGTCGTGGTGAACCCGCGTCCCTTCATCAAGACCAAGAATTATTTCGGCCCCGATCGGCGACGCAACGTCAATCCGAACTACATCGGTCCCGAGCGGCGCAAGGGCGGCAAGGCTGATGTCATCCGCCAGCAGCCGCTGCTCGAAAAGGCCAAGGCGCCAGGCTGAGCGGCAACAAGGAGCCATCATGGCACAGAAAAAAGACGATGCGCCGGCGGTCAAGACCTTCGCCGACCACGAGGTCATCCTGCCGCCGCACCGCCTGCGCAATGTGGTCTCCGCCGGCAGCAAGGACGATCAGGATCCGGTCGCCCGCGCCGAACAGGCGCTGGCGAAGCTGTCGGGCGAGTTCGCGGGCTGGATGGACACCGAATGCGTGCGCCTCGACGGCGCCCGCAAGGAGGTACAGGCGCACGGACTGAACGACAAAACGCGCGAATTGCTGTTTCACGCCGCCCACGACATCAAGGGTCAGGCCGCGACCTTCGGCTATCCGCAGGCGGCCTCGATCGCCGAAAGCCTGTGCCGGCTGATCGAGCACACCCCCGAGATGGCGCGCATTCCCGTCTCTTTGATCGACCAGCATGTCGACGCCGTGCGCGCGATCATTCGGGAACATGCGCGACCGGATGCCGAGGAGATCGGCGGCGCCCTGATCAAGCGCCTGCGCACCGTCACCGACGACTTCCTGCTGCAGGAAAACAAGGATCGCATGGACGAGATGGACGGCATTCTCAGCCCGCCGACCGCGCCCGGTGACCTCGCGGACTGAAGTCACGCCGGGCCCCCCGCCCTCTCCCGTTCAGTCGCCCGGATGAACCAAAGCGCAATCCGGGTGATCCGACTGAAATCGACCGCGCGATGACGCGGGCCCACACATGCGCTGATACGGGCGACGATCGCGCGATGGTGTCGAGGCTCCGGAGCCGCACTCCGCGCTAGGCCGCGATGCGATCGCCGTAGCGCGTCAACGGGAGCGGCTCCTCCGCCACCAGGCCTTCGCAATACAGCCGCGCCTCTTCCCGCGCCGCTTCGGTCGCGTAGCGCCGCAACAGCGTGAGCAGCGGTTCGACCTCGCCGATGACGCTACGCGCGCAGCCGGTCAGCACCCGTTCGATCATCCGGCGCTTGAGCCGCGAGCCGTTGCCGGGCTCGCCGAGATGGACCGCCTCGCGCATGGCGTCGATCGCCTCGCGGAACGCCGGATAGGCCGAGGCCGGCAGCCCCGCCTTGTCGTAGAGCGCGCGGAACCCGGTGCCGCGCCGGTCATGCACGATGCCACGCACGCGCTCGAGCGGCAGGCCGGACAATTCGCCCAGCGCCTCCTCGAACAGCAGAACGTTGCCCGACAGCAGTGCGCGCAAGACCAGACCGGCATTGAGCTGGCCGCTGTGACACAGGTGATGCACCAACGGGCGGACCTCGTCATGGGGCGAATCCGCCGCCAGCGCGATGGTTGCCTTTTCGCACGCCTCCTTGGCCGCGCGGTGCGCCCGATCGGGGCCGAGCCAGGCCCGCGCGGCGACAAATTCCGCCAGCTGCTGGGAGAGCTTGCTGACCAGCGCCTGGCGGGTCGAGACCGGCAGATCCTCGCGCGTGAACAGGGCTTCGCGCACCTCCGGAATATGACCGAAACGCTCGACCATGCGATCAATCGAAAACACCGCAATCTCGGCGTCCGGATTGGCGATCAGCGCCAGACAGGCCTCGGCCGACCCGACCTCCGCCATGGCGGCAGCGACCGGGCACGGCAGACATCGGCGGCGCGCGATCGCGATCTGGATGGCCTCGTCGCCGGTCGCGGCAAAGTCCACGAGTTCGGCATCGATCGGCAGCGGCGACCGTTCGAGCACGATGGCGGCGATGTCCGAGCGATCCGTCGACAGCGCGTGAATGACGGCGGGCGGCGCGCGATCGCTGCCGGCCAGGGCTTCTGCCAGTGCGTGCCGCACCAGCGGAGAGAAATCGTCGAGCAGCATGATCATGGCGCCTTCGGCGGCGGCGCGATCGTCCGGGCTGAGATCGGAGTAGAGGTAGGCGCGCGCCAGAGCGCTGGTGGCCGCTGCGCGTTCGCCGGCACCGGCGGTACGGACCCAATGCAGGAATTGACGGACGATCATGCTTTGACCAACGCAACTGGAGGCGAAACCGGCACCACGTGCGAAGCGGCCCCCGCGCAACGCGCCCTACGGTTTCAGCCTAGCGCGCGAGGCTTAACAAAGGGTTCACCATAAATATCGTGGCCAGCGGCCAATAACCGGTCAGCTGTTGTTGCCGAACAGCGAACGAACGTTCGCAGGCTGATCCGAAAACAGGTTGAGCATCCCGCCCGGCGGCGGCGTGCCGGCAACGGGCGATGACGGCGAGGAATCAGGTGAAGATGGCGGCGTCGGGTCGCTGGTGAGCGATCCGCTGCGCGTCCCCCACAGCGCCTGCACCACCGGACTGATCCCGCCGTGATGGTCCCCGGTGCGATACATTGCGTGGAACACCGGCTGATCGGTGGTGGATTGCGAAGTGTCAGTGGCTGCCGCGGCGAGCAGCGCCGGCGGCACGATCGAAGTCGGGCTGCCGACGGCGCTGACATTGGCGGGCGCAGCGATCGCAGCAACGCTCGGAATATTGGCGGGCGGAATCGGCGGCGCGGTCAGCGCGAGCGTGCCGTTGGCCGGCGCCGCGCGCGCGCTGTCGTAGCGACGGACGAGTTCGCTGTAGACGTCGGAGGCGCCGCGCGCGCCGCCCTGCTTGTTATAGAAAATCGAATGATTGGCAGCGGCCGCTTCGGGGAACAGCGTGGCGGCGCTGGTCTGCGGACTGCTGGCGGCGGCATTGATCAGCTTGCCCGCGCCCGCCGGCCCGAGAAAATGCGCGATGTAGAGTTCACCGTCGCTCGGATTGCGCCCGAGCTGGGACGCAAGCTTGCCGGCGTTCTGTTGGGTAAAGGCGCCGGCCATCGCGGCGTTGGCGGTCGGGTCCTTGCGCAGCGCCATGATTTCCTGCCGCATCGCCGGATCGGCCACTTCGAAATGGCCCGCCGACGTTTGCGTGATGGCATCGGCGTAGCGGCCGTAGCCCAGGCTCGGTCCCGCATCCTTCAGCATGCCGAGCCAGGTCTGATCGATGAACTGATAGAGGCCGCCGGCCGACGACGTCGATGCGGCAGCGTGCGGGTTGAAGCCGGATTCGATCTGCGCTGTCGTGAGCAGATATTCGAAACTGGTGCCGCTCGCCTGCGCCGCGCCGCGGATCGCGCCGGTGACGGTGGCCCCTGAACTGCCCGTGCTGTCGACCAGCATGCTAGAATTGGCCTTGGGGCCAGGGCGCGCCGACGGGCGCACTGCTTGGCCAAATACGGACTATTAACTTTTGTGGTAAACGAGATATTAACGGAGCAATCCGCTGGCCTTCGGCTTTCGTATGGGGCCGCAGCGATCCAAGGAAGCGGGTTCGAGACCAAGGGCTCGGTTCAAGACAAGGAAGGCAGTCATGTCGCAGGCAACGGCGGTTCGTCACAAGCGCGGGGGACTTTATTTCGAGGACTTCAAGGTCGGGGAAGTCGTCGAGCATCGGTACACGCGCACCGTCACCCAGATGGACAACATGTTGTTCTCCAACATGACGCTCAATCCGCAACCGCTGCACATTGATCGGCATTTCTGCGAGCAGGAGACCGAGTGGGGGCAGCCGTTGATGAACTCGCTGTTCACGCTCGGCCTGATGATCGGAATGTCGGTCTCGGATCTCACGGTCGGCACCACTATCGCCAATCTTGGAATGACCGAGGTCAAGTTTCCGCACCCGCTGTTTGAAGGCGACACCGTTCATGCCACCACCGAGATCCTGGGCAAGCGCGAATCCAAATCGCGCGCCGGGGCCGGCATCGTCGAATTTCATCATCGCGCCTATAACCAGAACGACAAGCTGGTGGCGGAGTGTCGGCGCCAGGCCTTCATGCTGATGCGGCCGAAGTAATCCTTCATGCGTTCGCTGCTCTTCGTGCCGGCTGACGGCGGCAAGAAACTCGACAAGGCGCTGGGATCCGGCGCCGATGCGATCATCGTCGATCTCGAGGATTCGATCGCTCCGGAGCGCAAGCAGGCGGCCCGGCAGAGCGCGGCATTGTTCCTGCGCGACGCCGTCAAGATCGCGACGCGCCCGCGCCTGTTCGTGCGCGTCAATGGACTGCAAACCGGCCTCACCGACGACGATCTCGACGCCATCATTCCCGTAAGGCCCGACGCCATCATGTTGCCGAAGGCCGAGGGCGGCGCGTCAATCATTCACACCGACGCCAAGCTGACCGCGCGCGAAGCCATCCACGGCCTGGACGACGGACATATCGGGATTGTCGCCATCGCCACCGAGACGGCGGCCGCGCTGTTTCTTGCCGGCACCTATGCCGGCACCAGCCAAAGGCTTCTCGGCCTCACCTGGGGTGCCGAGGACCTGTCGGCCGAATTGGGCGCGGAGAGCAACCGTGACAGCGCGGGAAATTTTCTCGACCCCTATCGTCTGGCCCGCGTGCTGTGCCTTGCGGGCGCAGCGGCCGCGAAGGTCGACGCGATCGACACCGTCTACGTCGACTACCGCAACGACGCCGGGCTGCGCCGCGAATGCGAGCACGCCCGCCGTGACGGCTTCACCGGCAAGATGGCGATCCACCCCGCCCAGGTCGCAGCCATCAACGAGGTGTTCACGCCGACGGCGGAGGCGATCGCAACCGCTCGCGCAATCGTCGCGGCGTTTGCCGCCGCGCCCGGCGCCGGCGCCGTCGGCCTCCACGGCGTGATGTATGACCGCCCGCATCTCGCCCGGGCGAACCGTATGCTGGCGCAAGCGAGCCAACAGCGCGGCTAAGCCTGCCCGGAACAGTCGCAGCCGGATCTCAGCGCGCCGCCAACGAGGCTCCGGATCGGCGCGCTCGCTCGCACCCCGAATCCGAAACCCCGTCGGCAGCGATGTTGACTATCGCGTCGTCAGCCGCGATCCGCGGTCAGCGCCGATCCTCCCTGGCGCGAAACGCCAGCGAGGCGCGCAACTCTCCGATCGCCGCGCGCGATGCGGCAATCGCCGCCGCCTTGTGGCCGCCGAAATTGTCCGGCGCCGCTTCCATGTAGGCGACGGCGTCCTCGAGATTTCGAATCGCCTGCACGATGCGCGGATGCATTTCGGCTTCCATCCGCACGGTCTGGGCATGGGCGATCGTCGCGCCCATCGGGGCGAACAGCAGGCAGGTGGTGGACAGCGCTATGACGAGTTTTCTCACGGCTAATCTCCAAAAATACTCAAAATCGCCCCACGCGCATCCTTGGTCTTTCGACATTTACCCGTGATGAATGTCGCGATGGCGATCGTTCATGGGGCATTCACCGGCGCGACTGATCGCGGCGATGGCGCACAAAATTGTCGGTGTTGGCGCGAACGGCGCTACTTCGTCGGCTTGCCGTAGACCTTGGCCGGATCGAAGGCGCGTTCGGCATCGACGAACGCAAGCGGCGCATCTTGCGCCGCACCGGCGCGCAGCGTTACGGCGCGATAAAAACACGAACGCCGTCCGGTGTGGCAGGCCCCCGGCCCGTCCTGTTCGACCCGGAGCAACAGCGCGTCCTGGTCGCAGTCGACCCGCATCTCGATGACGCGCTGCACATGGCCGGAGGTTTCGCCCTTGCGCCACAGCTTGGCGCGGGAGCGGCTATAGAACCAGGCATCGCCGGTCTCGATCGTTTTGGCGAGCGCTTCCGCGTTCATGTGCGCGACCATCAGCGCCTCACCGCTCCGCGCATCGGCGACCACGCAGGTGATCAGCCCGTCGGCGCCGAACTTCGGCGCAAACAGCAATCCCTCTTCGACCTCCGCGGTCGACCCGGGCCGGCTGAACATGGGCGGAGTGTCGGTCACGAACGGTGCCTGCGGCGGCTACCGGCCGGCGCCGCGTACGAGGGTGATGAAGCGCACCTGCTCCGCCGGATCGTCGCGGAACAGGCCGGTGAACTGCGTGGTGATGGTCTGCGATCCCGGCTTCTCCACGCCACGCAATGACATGCACATGTGCTCGGCTTCGAGCATCACGGCGACGCCGCGCGGCTTCAGGATTTCCTCGATCGCAGTGACCACCTGCGAGGTCAGATGCTCCTGCGTCTGCAGCCGACGGGCGAAAATGTCGATCAGCCGCGGAATCTTCGACAATCCGACCACCCGCTCGACCGGCAAATAGGCGACGTGCGCCTTGCCGTAGAACGGCATCATGTGATGTTCGCAGTGGGAATGAAACGGGATGTCGCGCACCAGCACGAGGTCGTCGTATCCGCCGGTCTCGGAGAACGTTCGGTCGAGCACGTCGGCCGGGCATTCGCGATAGCCCCGGTAGAGCTCCTCATAGGCCGCAGCGACGCGCTTGGGCGTATCGAGCAGCCCCTCGCGCGCGGGATCGTCACCCGCAAACGCGATCAGCGTGCGCACCGCGGCTTCGACCTCCTCCCGGGATGGACGCGGCCCCGCCGGCACCGGCGCAGCGGCAACGTCCGCAGACAAAGGCGTATTGAGCTTCTTGATAATGGCGTCCATGACGGTCGCTCCGTTCGACCGGGCCTCGGCAAAAGCCGGGCTCCGGGTGTGTCACCGGGTGGCCGCGTCGCTGCGCGCCCCGCATCGTAAGCTTATTAGCAGGGCAACGAAGACGCCGCATTCCCATTCTGCATGGCTGGCCCACGGGCAAGCCCTGAAACAGCGGCCACGGACCACTTCTCGTCCCCGCCGCCCAGCCCCTATATAGTCCAATGCAGGCCCGACACAATCAACTCTGTGTCAGGCGTGCCGTGTATCCGGGCCCGGATACGACTATTGAGACATGTTCGCGCGCGTTCGACTTCGTTTGAGGGTCCGTCCAGAGACCTCGCTCCGTCATCGGAAAAGCCGCTCAACCATGCTTAACGAAATCTACAATCGCCGCATTCTAGAACTCGCCAGTGCAATACCGCGGCTCGGGCGCCTCAGTGCTCCCGACGCCAGCGCGACCGCGCATTCCAAGCTGTGCGGATCCACCGTGACCGTCGACCTCACGATGGACGGCGACACGGTGACCGATTTCGCCCATGAGGTGAAAGCCTGCGCGCTCGGCCAAGCCTCGTCCTCCATCATGGCGAGCCACGTGGTCGGATCGAACGCGGCGGAATTGCGTGAGCTGCGCGAGGCCGTGCGGCGCATGCTGAAGGAAAATGCTGCGCCGCCCGCCGCCGGCAAATGGGCCGATATCGCCGTGCTCGAACCGGTGCGCGACTACAAGGCCCGCCATGCGTCGACCATGCTGACGTTCGATGCGGTGGTCTCCGCCATCGACCAGATCGAGGCCAAGCGTCGCGCGGCGGTGGCGGCGGAATAAACATCGTGGCACCGGGTCACCCACTCACGCTCGCCGACCTGTTCGACCGCGGCCGGCAAACGCCGCGACTGGCGGGCCGCGGCCTGGTCAAGGCTTATCGCTACGCGCTCTCGCCGCTGATCGGCTTTCATTGCCGGCATCTGCCGACCTGCTCGGACTATGCGGATCAAGCGCTCGACCGGTTCGGGCTATGGGCCGGCGGCTGGATGACGCTGGCGCGGCTGTGCCGCTGTCATCCGTTCGGGACCTCCGGTCTCGACTTTGTTCCGGAGGCTGGGGCTAACAGGTGGCGCTGGTACCTGCCGTGGCGATACGGACGCTGGCGCGGCGTCAATACGACCGCACCCAAGCATTGACGGACCAGTCCGCATCTTCGGCTAGCCGCTAACGGGTCAGCTGAGCCAGTGCCAATAGCCGCTGGTTGGCATCGCCGGAGCCGGAGTTGGCGGCGCGCTCGTACCACGCGCGGGCCTGGTCAGGGTCCGGCTGAACGCCGACGACGCCCATTTTTCGCAGCACGTTCGGATCGTAGGTCGCGCCGAGCGCCAGCGCCGCGCGCGCATCGCCCGCCTCGGCCGCGCGCAACAGCACCAGCCGCGCCGCGGCGACATCGCCCTGGGACAGAAATGCTTCGCCCCGGTTGATCAACCGGTCGAGTTCTTCCGGAGCCAGGATGCGCTGGCTGTGCACCCGTTGCGGCGTCAGCGACATTCCGCCTTGCGCGTCTGCGGCCGGCGGTTGCTGCACCATCGCCTGCTGCACGGTTGCCTGCTGCGCTGTTGCCTGCTGCATCTGCGGGGGCTGCGTCGGCGGCGATGTCCGCGGATCGAGCGGTTGCTGTGCCTGAGGCTTCGACTCGGCACTGGCGACGACAAACACCGGGGTGACAACCCGTGGCGCCGGCTTCGCGGCTTCCGCCGGAACACTTTCGGCAGCGGCAGCCTCGACCCGTGCGGGAGCCGCCGCCGGTCGCTGATCGGGCACCCGGGCCTCGGATTTGACGGTCGGCGCTTTTTCGCGCTGCGAGATCGCCGCGCGCGTTTCCGCCGCTGCCAGCAGCGACTGGCTGTTGGTCCGCAGGGCATCCCGCGGCGCATCCGGAAACAGCAGCAGGCCGAGAGCGCCCATGGCGATGACCGCGAACACGACGACGGCCGCGGTCCTGAACAATTTCTCGACAAAGCCGAGCGGCGCACGGGTAACGAGAACGGACGCTGCGGGGGCGATCTGCGGCTCCGGCGGCGCGCCTGTGCGCCAATGGCGGATGTCACCCTCGAACGGGCTCGGACCACGCCACGGCGGCTCGACCGCATGCGGGGCCGCCAGTTGCGGCGCCGCCGGCAACGCCCGCCCGTCCCGCGGCTTCATGGTTCCTTCGCGCACCCAGCGCGGCGCATATTTCGAAAACTCGTCGGGTCGGATCGAAGAACTCATGATCGTCTCCCCTCCTTACAATACGCTACCCACACGTTATCAATGACGCTTCCCACAACGCGTCCAATGACTGCTGTCACGCCGCCGGCTCTTCACCGGCGGTTTGGGGCGGGATGAAATTTGAGGATCGATTGGAACGAGAAAAAACGCTCTGGCCGGAACGCCGGCGACCTACGCATCCACCCATCACACACCCCCGTCTACACACTCGGCAGCCTCATCGGGCACTCGCGCCTGAGACGGTGCCCCACGAGCGGGAAGACCTGCATCCGCGCCACCCCGCGCGGCCCCTTGAGGTCTTCCGTCAGCGTCTGCAGATGTCCTGCAGTCTTCGGCGGTGACGCGAACCGGTGCCTGCACAACCCATGCCCCGTTCGCACCACCATAGCAGGTAACATGATACAGACGATTGAGGAAATTAAGAGGCAGCGTCGCGGCATTCACGCGACAAGGTGCCCCCACGGTTAAAATCCCCACCCCCCTGTGGAAAGCTCGGCCGCGTCAGCCCCCTCTCGGATTGCCTCCGCCACCGCAATGTTGCCCAAGAACGCTAATCGCGTGTGACAGTCCCGCCACCGACAGCGTGATGACCTGAGTATGTTCGGCGGGGGCCACCGGAGCTTCCGTAATATCTATGCTTTTTCCCGCCGCCGCCGTCTGGAAAAACTCGATTCCCGCGTAGCCCACCCTGACTTCGAATTGGGCGCCGGTATCGATGACGTCGATCTTCGACGTGCGGGCGGTTCGCGGCAGTGCGAAATTGCGCTCGCCCGCCGATATGGTGATCGCCCGGGGATCAGCGGCCTCGTCGGAGCCCAGCCCGCGGAAATAGCCGATCTTGATCCGGGTCGGCCCCGCGCACACCAGTTGGATGGCGCTGGCACGAAAATCCTTCTTCCCCGCGCCGCGCGCCTGGGTGATGAATTTGAACACCGACACCGGCTGAGACGGCAGCGCGAGCAGCGACCAGCGGCTCTCTTCAAAGTCTTTGGTATCGATTCCAAACTGTGCGATTTCGTTGCGACTGAGATAGTGGACCTGATCGGGGGAAACCTTCATTGCCGCATCGAACAATCCGGCATCGATCCCCATATCATGGACGTAGCGCCGCACCTCCGCATTGGCTTCCATCATGCGGGCTTTCTCGCCCACCGACAGCCGCGCCAACGACGGGACGTTCACGTGTCCATCGGGAAAAATTCGGACAAACTTGCTGGAATGCACGCCGAGATGCGCTCCCGGCGGAACGTCCCTGACACTCGCTCCGATCAAGGCATACACGCAGGCAGAGTTGCAGCTGGCATCGATCGAGCGGAATTCGGCGGCGAGCTTCTGTCCAGACCGCTTCAAGCTGCGGCAATCCTCGTCTTTGTCGGCGGCTGGACAGGTCTGCGGAATCGTTTTCGCTACGCCCGCCGTCATCCCCTGTTCGCGCAGGAAGCGTCCGACCGCCAATGCCTCGGTCTGGATGCCTCCGATCGACTGAAAAAAGATCGGCAACTTGGGCCCAGGCAGGCGCCGCACGAACGCCCGCACCCGCTGCGCCGCCCCCGGGTCGAACGCCCCCTCGGCCGCGATCCATTCGCTGCAGCCATCGCCGCAGGCGTTGGCCTCGCCGGTCGCGACATAGAGCAACAATGGCGGCCGGTTCGGCGCGACGTCGGCCTTCTCCTGCGCCTTCGCGCCCAGGCTCATCACCATCGCCACGGCAACAGCAAGCAGCGACAGCCGGTATCGTAACGCCGAGCCCATGAAGCCAGGATTCCGCATCAACCGAGCGAATTGCATCTTTGATGTACATGATTTAAGGGGCTTTCGCCCAGATGATTGCGCCGAGGTGATTTGCGGCCCCGGTCGGTCACCAGGTCACAATAAATCCGCTTACCTGCATTCGTAGGCAGCGAGCGTAAACGTTAGACTACAGCCTTATTTTCGAGGCGTTATTTTAGGCTGCGGACTTATCCGCCAATGATATCGCCAATGAAACGAATTTAGGCCCTGACGATGATTGTTGGCGTATAGCTGCCATCTTTGCTTTCATCCCAAACAATCAATGCAACCTTCGCCATCTGTCCTCCCTGTATCCGGATAAATTCCCCCATCCTTGGGAGACAGGCGAAGCTCAAGGGCAGGTTTTTGTTATCCCACTGTGCCCTTCAGCGGGTTTTGACGCGGGCATGTCGGATTCTCGCACGTCTTCTCCGACGTTGGCGGACAGATGCAGCCGGGCGGGATGATGCGGGCCATTTATTGCGCTGGCACCGGGACGATTGTTGAAATCCGCCATCCCTCTGGCGTCCGGATCGCAAACTCGTTGACCAGAAATTGGTACGCCGTGCCAGGCTGCCCTGCAACTCCGATGGTTATCTTCGTCGGAGCATAAATATGCGCCACATCCACTCCCAAGGGAACAATACGAATAGCATCCAGATCGGGCTCGAACTTCCACGTCGCCGCAAACGTCGTGCGGAAATGGTCCATGACCGCGTCTCTTCCCCAGAAACGATACGCGCGAGCGATGAAGGTCACAGGATCGGATTGTCCTGGCGCAGCGCGTGCCAAAACTGCGTCGATTGCAGCGGGATCGTGGGCCGTTTCGCCAGCGGCCTGTTGGAGGAACAAAGCCCGCACCTCCTGCGCATCAGCAGTAGAGAACGTATTTGACGCGAAGGATTGATCGGGAAACGACAAAAGTAAGAAGGAAGTCGCGGCGAGGACGACGATTTTAGACGCGTTCATGGGATTTCACCTGGTTCGATTTGCAAGTACTTGGATGTTTATGCTGCAATGCTCGCACAATTGCGCTTGGGCACCGTCGTCCTGAGCATCTGGCATCTTTAGCTTTTGACGGCAGGCGCCGGTGGGACCGGCAGGATGATTTCCGAGGCGACTTTCCAATCCTTCCTGACCCTTATCCAGTCGATGATCATCAGAAATGGTCTTGGCGTTCCATCCTGCCCCGCATATGAGACTGTGATATTCATCGGCACGTAGGATTCCGCGACGTCATGCGTTAGGCCAACAATCTTGAGCTTTGAAAAGTCCGGCTGGAGTACCACCGGCCCCGACGTGGCGATATCGTGCAGTTTCTGATCGATCGACTCGTTGCCCCAAAATCCTGCCCAGTTGCCCTCTGAAGGGATCGCGCTTTTAGCGACGAGAAGGGCCGAAGGCGATTGCCAGAACATTTCGTGCAGGGCTTTGAGGTCGTGCCGATTGGCCAAGTCCATGAGCTTTTCGAACTGTGACCTGATCGTGTTCAAGGTCGGCGCGTCCAGCGGATCTGCATAGTTTACGGGAGCAGCAGATACAGATCCGGGAGAAAACGTTGCCAGGGCGACCACTGCGGCCAGAAGTGTCCTAATCATTTTCAGCAATCCTTTCTATGGTTCAAGACTGTTTCGTCGGTGTCGAATCTACGGCTGCTTCTTGGCTGTGTTCGCAGCGCCCCAAAGGGAGCCTGGATTGACGCGATCCGGATAGAGTTCGAGCATCGCATCATAGAGCTGGCGTGCGTCCGCCGTTGCCGCGTTCAGACGGTTAAAGTCGCGAAGGTATTGCCGCGTCTCAGCAATGATGCGGGGATCATCTACGTTTTCCGGCACCTTGTGCCCGGCGACCACAGCTTTCGGCTTTAGGGATTCCAGCTTGTCGAGCGCGGCGATCCACTCAAGCCGGCTCTGCGTATCGGTCTCACCAAGGTAGGGATGAATCCCGTTGTAAACGGCATCCCCGCCAACGATCAGGTCGATCGACGGGACGTGCAGGCATGTGGAGTAGGCTGTATCGGTCCGCCCCGTGTTGACCGCGACAAGCTTCTGCCCCTCTAACTCCAGTTCATTGTCTACGAGCGGTTCGGCAACAAGGAGGCGATCGGGAATCTCGCCTGGGAACAGTCGGCGCCAGAAGTTGTCAATCCAAGCTGGAGATAGCTGCTGATGCATGGCTTGGACCACATCAGGGGTGGCGACTGCTCTTGCGTGCGGGAAACGCTCTAGAAGCGATGCTAGACCAAAGAAATGGTCACCATGACCGTGTGTGACATAGATCCCGCTGAGGTTCTTTCCGCTTGCGATGACCCAATCCAATAGAGTTTGCGATTGCTCGGTCGTAAGAAAAGTGTCAACGAGCACGGCGTCGCGCTGCCCATAAATCAGCGTTGCTGAATTCGCCACCCACATCAGTGCTTCCTTGCCGGGCGGCAAATCCCGGCTGAGACCGGGACGCTTTATTGTAAGCACATCCCATTGGAGAGCTTTTGTGGTCGTTTCAACTGCGGTCATCGTCAGATCCTTTGCTAGTGATGAGAAAACTTGTTGACGGCATTCGTTGCGTTGAATGCGCCCCATGGGGTCCTAGTATGAGTCACGAACGGCTCCCTCTCGGATTGTTGAGATGCTCGCGAAACCATTCAGTTGCGGCGGCCTCCGCGAGCGGGAATTGCTCGAGATAAGGATCGAAATGGCCGCCGGGGATCAGGGTGAGCCGTTTGGGTTCCAACGCGCGCTCGTAAGCTGCCAGCGCTAGATCGGCTACGGTCAACCTATCGTCACAGGCGACGATGAGCAGCAACGGTGTCGGCGAAACGCGAGAAATCCAGTTTTCGGGTTCGTACATGCGTGCGGCTCGCGTCGAGCGCAGGGTGATCTCGTTTTCCCACAGGCCTGCCGGGATCGGCTGAAGGTAAAAATCGATAGCATCTTGGGATCGATAGGAGGCGGGAACTGCAGGCTCGCCGCTCACCACGGCCTGTCGACGCGGGGGCTCTCCGCGTAACTGCGCTCTCTCATCTTCGTTGAAAGCGTGCTCTAACGTCGGCAACGCGTCAGGAGAAACCCGCCGCAATCCCTGCTTGTAGCCGCTGATCGTAGGAACCTGCGCGACTACGCAGCGCAGGCGTCGATCGGTGGCGCCAAGCACAATGGCGTGTCCACCGGCGTAGCTCGTGCCCCAAATACCAATGCGGGCCGGATCAACTTCCGAACGCGTCTCCAGATAGGAGATCGCACGCCGCCAGTCCGCGACCTGCCGCGTCGGATCGACGTCTCCTCTCAATTCGCCACCGCTTGTTCCGAAGTTACGATGATCGTGGACGAGAACGACGAAGCCCGCCGCCGCGAAGGCCTGAGCGAAACGCTCAATGCCGTGTTGCTTCGTCCCAGCGAAGCCGTGAGCCATAGTGACCGCGGGGCGCGCTCCATCGCCTTGGGGCAGGAACAGCCAGGCCCCGAGCTCGATTCCACCCTCCGCGGGAACCATCACGTCAATTTTCGAAAACACGTCAGGTCTCCTGGCAAACATTCATCGTCAATCGGTAAATTCCGAACCCTGTGGCAAGTCATAGGTGGAAAGCCGCTCTTGACACACAGCCTTGGACCGACCACTAATAGAAGATGACCGGTCGTCTGTAATTAGTCAAGGGGTTTGATATGGAGTCTCGTCCTGCCAAAAGGGGCCCAAAGCCTAAGCCTCACACCCGTACCAATCTCGTCCGGGCGGGCCTTCGTGTGATTCATGCTGAAGGATATGCCGCGACGGGCATCCAGGGCATCGTCGACGCGGCCGATACGCCCAAGGGTTCATTCTACACCTACTTCGCCAGCAAGGAGGCGTTCGGGGCTGAGGTGGTCAATGAATACTCGGAGCGCGGCCAGAGCAGGCTCCGCGATTTCCTTTGCAATCCCGAGATCGCACCGCTCTCGCGGTTAGAGGCCTATTTTGACGACCGGATCGAGGCATTCAGGGCCTCGAACTATGCCAAGGGCTGTTTGATGGGTAATTTCAGCGCGGAAGCCGCAGACCATAGCGTGCGGATCCGTAAACTTCTGGCCAAGCATTTCAGAGCTTGGAGCAGCATCTTCGAGAATTGCATTTCAGACGCGCAGAACCAGAGCGCCATCAGCCGTCAATTTTCCGCGGCGTCGTTAGCTGATTTCATATTGAATAGCTGGGAGGGCGCTCTCTTGCGTATGCGTGTCGAAAAGAGCGACGAACCGCTAATGGAGTTCAAGAAAATGATCTTCGGTCGGCTTCTCATATAATGCCGAGGCGCATGGCCCAACGAATTCGGTCGATCCGACACACCCGCGCCGAGGCGGGAATTGCTGCGAACTGGTCGCGGGTGATATCGAGCAATGTCGGTTATTGGGGGAACAGCGGAAAACATTTGCTCACAGCGAAGTTTACGCCTTTTGACCCAAGGCGGACGTGTGGCCCACGATGGCCATGAAGCGGCTGTTTCAACTAGGCAGCGGGAGCCCAATCCGAAATCTCAGCCAATCAAATCCGATCGGTGCCGGATACCCTCCGGACTAATTAGACAGCACCATTTTACGTGGGGAAAAGAGCCAGTGTATTTATTCCGAATAACCACGCCGTCGGCCACAAGATTATCGGGCTGGCCGTCTGCCCCAATATCATCGGAAAAAATAGCGATTGGGAGCCCTTCCACTAGCCGGACAGCGTTGCCGTTGACGTCCTTTTTGGTGTCAGTTTGCGATAGCAATACGACGTCGAATTCCATCAATTCGTTGAAATCGACGTAAAACAGTGGACGCACTGCCATAGCTCATTTGGCTCCCGATGACGCCTCGCCGGGACACAATTCAACAAGAGCGATGGCGCCTCGCGGCTTATATCAATTGGAGCGTGTGTTGTCGCCTGTTGGCACGAACCTGTCCAACCGATCGCTGTCGCAAGTGTCTGTTCATGAGGGTGAAGCGGTCGTACGGTCCAATGCAGTCCGAACACTGAAATTGCCCGTCAGCCATCCATGACTGTGCATAGCGTGGTCTTCGTAATGAGGCCCCTTCAGACCCTTCTTCCTTGCTGGTAGAAACTCAAATGCCCGGAAGAACACAATCACACATCGCCGGCCAGCGGGTTGGAGGAGGGCTCAAAGTGCCAATGCTGCGACAGTCGACTAGAGATAGGAAATCGCCATGGTCCTCATCAAAATCTTGAATGCCAAGGTTCGCAACACGATGCTCGCTGCCGCTTGCCTCTGCGGCGTATCGGACCTCGCGCTTGCGCAAGTGACCACAGAAACCCTCCAAGGCACGACTATCGAGGCGACCGTCAACTATGACATCCGGGGCACCCGCGACGGCGAGGCATTTGCAGAGCATTTGAAGAGGGCCACTAAGGGAAGTGAGAGGAATATGATGCCCTCTGTTCTCAAGTTCGATCTTCACGTCCGTTATTGCTTCGGGCTTCTTGAAGAACCCCTCTTCGAGCATCTCGTGAAGATAGTTCATCGGACCAGATCGGGGGCGTCTTACGCTTCGATGCTAAACTTGTGCGAGGAACCTTCCGCGGACGGCTCTCTGTGGAGGTCCGCCCGCCAAGCAGTTCTTCAAGTATCTTTTGGAAAGCGATCCGCTTTAGCTCAGGGTCCTTTACGCCTTGCACGGACCGCTCGGCCTGCTCGACAAGCTCAGGATAATTCGGTGTCTTTGCCATTGATTGCCCCAATGCCGAAACCGATAGAGGGGTAGCACCTACCCGAGTTTGCAAGCGTCACGCGCAGTCTAAGCGGAAGCCACGAGTGGTGTCACAAGCCCTTGGGAGCCGTTGCTCGGTCGACAACCTTGGTCGTGCCTCAGGCGGAACGCAGCCGCGCCCGATGTCCGTGATCGTGTGAGGCATTGACGCTGTGACCCGTGTCGACAAGACGGCTGAGCCTAAAGGCGGCAGATGCCGGACTTGGTATGTCACAGCGCGCGTCTTGCGGCACACCGCAGCGACGTGGCAAATGCAGTCTGGCACCGAAATTCTTGAGGCAAGATAGTATTTAGATACGGCAATGAGGCCACTCGAAAGCACCTACGCCCACCACCGGCCGGAGCATTTGACGGCGGCAAAAGACGCCTACCAACGAATGCCAAAGAATGGGCCGGAAAGGCCCTAGCCAAAGGCCGTTGAAATACCTCACGAAACGCTGATTCCCCTAGACAATTTGCGCCGTGCCATCGTAGGCAGCGAGTGAGCAACAGGAGCCGAATGATGGTCGCGTTGACTTTTCCCGACGGCGCACGTCGAGACTATCCCGACGGCAGCACCGGCCTCGACATCGCCAAAGCGATTTCGCCTTCCCTCGCCAAGCGCACGGTCGCAATGGCGCTCGACGGCACCGTCGCCGACCTCACCGATCCGATCAAGCACGACGCGCGCATCGAGTTTCTCAATCGCGACGACCCGCGCGCGCTGGAACTGATCCGGCACGATACCGCGCACGTGCTGGCCGAAGCGGTGCAGTCGCTGTGGCCGGGTACGCAAGTCACCATCGGACCGGTGATCGAGAACGGATTCTACTACGACTTCTTCCGCAACGAGCCGTTCACGCCCGAGGACTTCCCGAAGATCGAAGCCAAGATGCGCGAGATCATCGCCAAAGATCGGCCGTTCACCAAGGAGGTCTGGTCGCGCGACCAGGCCAAGCAGGTGTTTCGCGACAAGGGCGAGATGTTCAAGGTCGAGCTGATCGACGCCATTCCGCCCGATCAGGACCTCAAGATCTACAAGCAAGGCGAGTGGTTCGATCTCTGCCGCGGTCCGCACATGACCTCGACCGGCAAGATCGGCCCGGCGTTCAAGCTGATGAAGGTCGCCGGCGCCTATTGGCGCGGGGATTCCAACCGCGAAATGCTGTCACGAATCTACGGAACGGCGTTCGCGAAACAGGAAGAGCTCGACGGCTATATCAAGCAGATCGAGGAAGCCGAGAAGCGCGATCACCGCAAGCTCGGCCGCGAAATGAACCTGTTCCACTTCCAGGAAGAAGCGCCCGGCTCGGTGTTCTGGCATCCGAAGGGCTGGACGCTGTTTCAGGCGCTCGAGAACTATATCCGCCGCCGCCAGACCGAGGCCGGCTACGTCGAGGTGAATTCGCCACAGCTGATGGACAAGGAGCTCTGGGTCACCACCGGCCACATGCAGACCTACGGCGACCTGATGTTCCTGACCGCCAAGCGCGAAGACGACGATCGCATCTACGCCATCAAGCCGATGAATTGCCCGGGCCACGTGCAGATCTTCAAGAACGGGCTGAAATCCTATCGCGAACTTCCGCTGAAGATCGCGGAATTCGGCAAGGTGCACCGGTTCGAACCGTCCGGCGCCCTGCACGGACTGATGCGCGTGCGCGCGTTTACGCAGGACGACGCGCATGTGTTCATCACCGAGAGCCAGATCGCCGAGGAATGTCTCAAGATGAACGATCTGATCCTCTCGATCTATGAGGATTTCGGCTTCCCCGACGTCCGCATCAAGTTCTCCGATCGGCCGGACAAGCGCATCGGCGACGACGCCGTGTGGGACAAGGCCGAGGCCGCTTTGATGGCGGCGCTGAAGGCCTCCGGTCGGCCGTGGGGCCTCAACAAGGGAGAAGGCGCGTTCTATGGCCCCAAACTCGAATATGTCTTGCGCGACGCCATTGGCCGTGACTGGCAATGCGGCACGGTGCAGGTCGACCTCAATCTGCCCGGCCGCCTCGGTGCCTTCTACATCGACGAGCACTCGAACAAGGTGACCCCGGTCATGCTGCACCGGGCGATGTTCGGCTCGCTCGAACGCTTCACCGGGATCCTGATCGAGCACTATGCCGGCCACTTCCCGCTCTGGCTGGCACCGACGCAGGCGGTGATCGCAACCATCACCTCGGATGCGGACAGCTATGCGCACGATGTGGTGAACGCGGCGCGGCGCGCCGGCCTGCGCGTCGATGCCGACCTCCGCAACGAAAAGATCAACTACAAGGTGCGCGAGCACTCGCTCGCCAAGGTCCCGGTTCTGCTCGTCGTCGGCAAGAAGGAAGCCGAGAACCGCGCGGTCTCGATCCGCCGGCTCGGCAGTCCCGACCAGCAGGTGATGTCGCTCGACGACGCGCTGGCGGCGCTCGCTGACGAGGCGGTGCCGCCGGATGTGCGACGGGCGAAGGCGCCCTGACACTCTAAGAGCCGATCGAGCGACGCGCGAGAGGCGCTGGCCGCGTCGGCGCTGCGCGTTCGCAAGATCCGGGTCGATGGAATCCGACCCGGCCGCTTAGCGTCGCCGACCGTCAGATGGCGCGGCCCGCGCAGGCACGCTTGCGCGCAAGAACAACCATCAGCGTCCCGAGTGCACCTTCGACGCCACGACGACACCGCATCTGTGACGAGCATCACTGACGCCGTTTTCGGATCAGTCATAGTCAATAGACGATTGTGCCTCACCCAGTGATTGTTTAGGGCAGGCGCATGCCCGGACGCTTGACTGTCAGGTGGCCGCAATGTCCTGGATAGATTTTATCGGCTACACGGCGTGCGCCAGCGTTTTCGCGACGTTCTGCATGAGTGAAATGGTCCCGCTGCGCGTCGTCGCAATTTGCAGTAATGTTCTGTTCGCGGCGTTCGGCGCAATGGCGCATATTCATCCTGTTCTTGTTCTCCACGTCGTTTTGTTGCCGGTCAATGTGGTCCGGCTTGTAAAAGCCTTGACACCAGCCAACGAGGGCTTTGGCACCGCCATAACGCCCTTCGTCATTGCTTTGCGTGCAACGAAACGTCAGGCGGGCAAGGGCAACATCCGATGGCGCGACGTCAAAGCGCGCGTCGGCGCATGGCGGCGCCGGCGCGAGGTCTCATAAGGATCACGCCACGTCCGCCTTCACCTCTCGCCGCGGCAACATGCCCATGATCTCCCCCGCCGGCCGCGGCGGACTGAACAAATAGCCTTGCACCTCGACGCAGCCCTCGGCACGCAGGCAATCGAGTTGCTGCTGGGTCTCGACCCCCTCTGCCGTCGTGGTGATCCCGAGGTCGGCGGCAAGCCCGGTGACCGCCCGCACGATCGCCACGCAATCGGGCCGATCGGCGAGGTCGTCCACGAAGGACTTGTCGATCTTGATCTTGTCGAACGGAAAACTGCGCAGGTAGCTCAAGCTCGAATAGCCGGTGCCGAAATCGTCCATCGAGATCCGCACCCCGAGCGCGCGCAACTGATGCAGCGTGGCGAGATTGGCCTCGGTCTCGCGCAACAGCACGGATTCGGTGATTTCCAGCTCCAGCCGGTCCGGCGCCAAGCGCGAATGGGCGAGCGCGGACATCACCGCCTGAACCAGGCCGCGGCTTCGAAATTGCACCGGTGACAGGTTCACCGCCACCTTGACATTGCCCGGCCAATGCCGCGCCTCGGCGCAGGCCTGGCGCAACACCCATTCGCCGATCGGAATGATCATGCCGATGTCTTCCGCCAGCGGAATGAATTCCGCCGGCGAAATCAGCCCGCGTTCGGGGTGTCGCCATCGCAGCAGCGCTTCGAAGCCGCTGACCTCGTCGCTGCGCAGATCCACCAGCGGCTGATAGAACAATTCGAATTCGCCGGAACTGAAGGCCTTGCGCAGGTCGAGTTCGAGCGCGCGGCGTAACTGAATGCGACGATCCATCTCGGGCTCGAAGAAATGAAAGATCCCGCGCCCGTCGCTCTTGGCGCGATAAAGCGCCATGTCGGCGTTGCGCAGCAGCATATCCGCGATCGCTCCGTCCCCCGGCGCCATGGCGATGCCGATACTGGCGCCGACGATGACGTCGTGACCCTGAATCTCGTAGGGCTTGCTGACGATATCGATCAGTTCGCTCGCGAATGCGCCGGCCTCGTGCGGCGAGCCGACCGCGGACTGAATGATGGCGAACTCATCGCCGCCGAGTCGGGCCACCACGTCCCTCGCGCGCATACAGCGGCCGAGCCGCTCGGCGACCGCCCGCAGCAGCAGATCGCCGACCGGATGTCCAAGCGTGTCGTTGACGCCCTTGAACTGGTCGAGATCGAGACAATGAACGGCAAGCCCTTCGTTGTGGCGGCTCAGCCGCGTGAGCGCTTCGTCGAGGCGCTCGTGAAACAGCACGCGATTGGGAAGTCCGGTGAGCGCATCGTGGTGTGCCATGTGCGCAATGCGCGCTTCGGCCTGCTTGCGCTCGGTGACATCGACAACGGCGACCAGCGCCGCCGGATTCTGATCGAACGAGAGCGTCCGTGCATAGGTCAGGACTTCGATCTCGCTGCCGTCGGCCTTGATGTGGCGCCAGGTGCGGTCGGATTGATAGGCGTCGACCACCGAGCGCACGACGCCCTCGTGGATCTCTCGCTCGTCCGGCGGCCAGATATCGAGCAAGGTCATGGAATGAAAGCGTTCCCGACTATAGCCATAGTGGCGGATGGCAGCGTCGTTGACGCCGATGAATTTCAACGTGCCCGGATCATACAGCCACATCGGCACCGGATTGCCGTCGAACAGCAGGCGAAAAGAAGCTTCGCGTTCTTTCAACTGACCGATATCGGTCAGTGTGACCGAGACCAGATCTCCGATCGCGGCAACACCGACCTTGAGATGAACGTTGCGGCCCTCCAGTCCGATGGTGATCTCGAATTGATCACGTTGGCCGCCCTTCAGCGCCGCCAACAACCGGTCGACATTGTCAGGGGTCGCAAGACCGCGCTGAATCTCCGACAGCCGACGCCAGAGCAATTCGCGCTCCGGTTTGCCGAGCAGGCGCGAAGCGCCTTCATTCAGCGCGACGACCTGAAAGTCGATGGGCTCGCCCGCGCTGTCGCGAATGGCGGCGAACGCCAGAATGCCCTCGTCGGTCGCATTGAAGATCGTATCGATCAGATTGTAGCGGCTGCGCGGCTCGCCGACATAGACCGTGATCAGCGGCGCACCCCAGCGGCAAGACAGCGGCAGCGCCAGGATATCGCAGGTCTCGACCACCCCGTCGCGAACCCGGTGGGTGAGCGATTGGATCACGTCGCCGGTTTGCAGCGCCTGGGAGAGCACCTCCGCCAACAGGATCGCGCAATCCGCCGACAGATCGCCGACCAGCTTTCCGCGAATGTCGGTACCGATCCATTCCTGGATGCGGCGACCGCCACGCATGATGCGCATGGTGTCGGAGGCTTCGCCGCTGACCAGCAGGAGATGATCGGCAAGCCGGCCCAGACTGCCGAGCACGACCTCCTCGTACGGCGGCAATTGCCCGCGCTGTCCGGCGGCGGTCTGCCATTTGCGTCGCAGGATCCGGATGTCCTCGGCCGACACCGTTTCGAACGCAGGCTTGAGGGCGTTCCCCATGTCAAAATCATCCCTTCGTCGCGATTGCGACCGCGACTTGGGCATAAAGGATTGTAATAAAGAGCGGTTAAATCCGCCTGGATCTGGTTCGGATCGTGCCTAACGTGATGTTGATCCCCGCGCGCAGAAAACAACAGCACTTACGCGTTAAATAGAGCGCGCAGCCTTAACGGGCGATGACTTCGACTTCGCCGTCGACGCCGGCGATTACCTTGAAATCGCGCTGAAACAGTGCGCCTTCGTTGCGCGCGATGGCGCGATAATCGCCCTCGGCGAGAATGACCCGCGGGAACGCACCGATCGATTCCTTGATGACGTCGCCGCCCGGCGTCAGCACCGACCAGGCGGTGTTGGCGAGCGCCTCGCCGCCGCGTTCGCTCACCAGCTTGAGAGTAATGACGGCGGCGCGATGGTTGACCGTGACATCCGTCAGCTTGCCGACTTGCACGCGGATATCGGAGCGGATCACCGCGTTGCCGTCGCCGTAATTGGAAACGATGTAATAGGTTCCCTCCGGCAGCATCACGACATCGCCGGTGACGACGCCCTGCCCGATCGGCCGCCGGTCGCCGGCTTCAAACTGGCTTCCCTGATAGACGTCGAAGGAAATCTGCCCGGGGGGAATCCGCACATCGCCGACCTTGCCCTCGAGCCGGAGACCGCCGGCCGGCAGATCGAACAATTCGCGCACCGTGTCCGAGCGCAACTGCACGGTCTTGACCGCACTCGCGAGCCCGAGCGTAACATGGACGATGTAATCGCCCGGCGGCAGCACAAAGGTCGGCGTCGCGGTCTTGTCCTCCTTGATCGGATGGAACGACCCGTTGCTTTCGGGCTTGGCGCGATAAACGCGCCAATAGAGGCCGTTGGTGATCAGCTGCGGCAGGTCGCGACTGAAACGGGCGCCGACCATCAGCGCAACCTGTCCGGCCGGAACCGCCGGGACTGCCGGTGCAGCCGGGGCGGCTTGAGCCGGTGGCAGCGGTACCGGTTGGGGCGGGGCGGACTGAATCACCGGCGGAAGCGCCGCCGGCGTCGAGGGCACATTCGGAATGTCGGCTGGAGGCACCAGAGAGGAGCCGGGAGAAATCTGTCGCGGTGCACTCTGGGGAGTGAATTGCTGAGGCGACGGCCCGACCGGCTGCAGCGCGCGCAATTGGGCGGACGCACCATTGGGCGCCATAATCGCGAGCACAACCAGCAGCGCGACGGCACTCCCCTTCATTCTGGCACCACCCCAACGACCATTGCCCAAAGCGATATGCGGCTATTTCGACCGAAATCGCGGCGAATTCAAGCCATTCCGGTGGCGCGCCCGCGCGGCATCGGCCGAGACCCAAGGGCGGTATCTTTGCGTTCCGACGCCCCGCCATGCTACGGGCGACAGGGCCCCTAGATCGTTGATACTCCCGGACATGACATGCCTGATGCCCTTGCCTTGCTGAAGACCCGACGCTCGGTCAAACCGATGGAGCTTGCCGGTCCCGCGCCGACGCCGGCGGAACTCGATGCCATCCTCACCGTGGCCGCCCGCGTGCCAGATCATGGCAAGCTGGTGCCCTGGCGATTCATCGTGTTCGAGGGCGACGCCCGGCTGCGCGCCGGTGAGATCATTGCGGATGCCTACCGCGCTGATCATCCGGACGCCAAGCCGGACCTCATCGCCTTCGAGCGCCAGCGGATGGCGCGTGCGCCGATGGTGATCGCGGTGGTGAGCCGTGCGGCCACCCACGTGAAGATCCCGCAATGGGAGCAGGTGCTCTCGGCTGGCGCCGCCACCATGAACCTCGTGCTGGCGGCCCATGCGCTTGGATTTGGCGCAAGCTGGATCACCGAATGGTATGCTTATGATCCCCGCGTGTGCGCCGCGTTTGGGCTGACAGAACACGAGAAGATCGCGGGGTTTGTTCATATTGGACACCCCGCCCATCCGCCCGAGGACCGGCCGCGGCCGGCGCTGGCGGAAATCGTCACACGTTATGGCACCTGAGGCAGCCGATGTTCTACGACACCCGCAAGAATGACCACGGCCTGCCGCACGATCCGTTCAAGGCGATCATGTCGCCGCGTCCAATCGGCTGGATCACCTCGATGAGCGCCCAGGGCGAGATCAATCTGGCGCCCTATTCCTACTTCAACGGCGCTTCGAGCCAGCCGCCGCTGATCATGTTTTCCAGCGAGGGCCGCAAGGATTCCCTGACCTTTATCGAGGAGACAAAGGAGTTCGTCTGCAACCTCGCGGTGTTCGATCTGCGCGACGCGATGAATCAGACCTCGGCGCCATTCCAACGCGGCGTCAACGAAATGGAGCGCGCCGGATTGGCAGCCGCCCCGTCACGCCTGGTCAAACCACCGCGGGTCGCCGCCTCTCCCTGCGCGCTCGAATGCAAGTGGCTGAAGACCGTCCCGCTCACCGATCTGGACGGTCACGCGCTCGACAACCACGTCGTGATCGGCCAGGTCATTGGCATTCATATCGACGATCGTTTCATCAAAGACGGCCTGCTCGACACTGCGGCGATGCGACCGATCGCGCGCGCGGGCTATCACGACTATTTCGTCATGACGCCGGAAAACCGGTTTTCGCTCAAGCGACCGAAAATGTCATAGCCGTCGTCCGCCGCGGCGGCCGGCTGAACATTTTCCGGATCTCGGCGTTGAAATCCCGCCCGGCCGAGCGGTGACGCGAACGGCGTCTCCGTTGCGACAAAATTAGCGCCTAGCGGCATACAATGCTGGTCACGTCCCACTTGTGTGGGAACGCGAACAAAACAATGCTAAGTCTGCTCAGGGACTTGACCGTGCTTGAAGTGCTGATGCGACGCGGACGCAACGGAGAACAATCGGATCAGACCGACGGCCTCGGCTCGCCGCAGGCAGCGCGTCCGTCCATTGGGCTCGCCCTCGGCGGCGGCGCCGCACGCGGATTCTCCCATATCGGCGTTCTGCGCACCCTGCTCGCCAAGGGCATCAAGCCCGACATCATCGCCGGGACATCGATCGGCGCCGTCGTCGGCGGCTGCTATGCCGCCGGCTATCTGGAGGCGCTGGAGGAATGGGCCCGCCAGCTGACGCGGCGGCGGGTGTTCGGCTATCTCGATTTCAATCTCGGCGGATCCGGCCTGATCGGCGGCGGCCGCTTGTCCGCCAAGCTCGAGCATGAGCTGGGCGACCGCGCGATCGAGGACCTGCCGGTCCGGATGGCGGCGATCGCAACCGAAATCGGCACCGGGCACGAAATCTGGCTCACCCGCGGCCGGCTGGTGGAGGCGATGAGCGCCTCCTATGCGTTGCCGGGGATCTTCCCGCCGGTCCGGATCGGCGGCCGCTGGCTGATGGACGGTGCGCTGGTCAATCCGTTGCCGGTGTCGGCGGCGCGCGCGTTCGGCGCCCGGCTGGTCATTGCCGTCAATCTCAACGCCGACAATTTCGGCCGCGGCACCATCATTCAGGACCACGGTCCCAACGCCGACGACGACCTCGTGCGCACGGCCCTCCTGCAAGGCGGCTTGCGCGGCAAAGCCGAACGCCTGATCAAGCGGCAGTTTTTCGGCACGCCCGGGCGCCCCGGGATGTCGACGGTGATGATCGAGGCCTTTCAAGTCGTGCAGGATCGCATCACCCGCGCCCGTCTTGCCGGCGATCCGCCCGATGTGCTGATCAGCCCGCGGCTCGGACGCATCAACCTGTTCGATTTTCACCGTGCCGACGAAATCATCGAGGCCGGCGCGGAGGCGACCGAAAAGGCGCTCGAACCGATCGCCGAGGCGATCACCAATCTGATCTAGCCGGCTGCTGAAAAACTCTCCGGAGTCATTCCGGGGCCAGCCACCGATCTCGGGTTTACCCGAGATCGGCATTTATGATGCGCAGATCGGTTGGAGCCGACCTGCGTGCAGCCCGCTTGATCATCAGCTTTTCGTCATTCCGGAAGCCAAATTCAAGCCTCTCGGGATTCCGGGTTCGCGGGCTGACACCCGCGCCCCGGAATGACTCCGGAGAGTTTTTCAGGTTCGGCGCAACGCGCGCGCTTACGCCGTGCGGATGTAGTCGTGCAGCGCGGCCTGCTCGCGTTCCATTTCCTCGAGCCGCGACTTCACGATATCGCCGATCGACACGATGCCGATCAAACGGCCCTGCTCCACCACTGGCACGTGACGGAACTTGCCGGAGCTCATGCGCTCCATGATCTCGCGCACGGTTTCGCTTTGACCGCAGGTTACCACCTTGCGCGTCATCACATCGGCCAGCGGCTCGTCCAACGCGCGCGGCCCGCGCTCGGCCAATGTCCGCACGATATCGCGTTCAGAGAGGATGCCGACGATGCGCTGATCGGCGCCGGTGATCACCAGTGCCCCGATCCGCCGCTCCGCAAGAATCTTCATCGCCGCCGCCAGCGTCGCGTGCGGCTCGCTGGTGGCGACGTCATTCCCTTTGCGGGACAAGATTGCCCTGACTGTCATGCGTCATCTCCCGTTCCTGCGACGCGAACATTGCGCATCGCGGATTGTTGTCAGCAGGACATCAAGCATATGGCCGACGGCGCAAATCCAACGAACCCGGGAGGAGGAAGCGGTCGCTGACAAGGATCATCGATCGTCGCCCCCATTGCGTCGCCGGGGCCTGCCGATGGGCAAATCATCCGCCGCCTTTGTGGCCACCGCAAGGGGTGCAAGCAGCACGCCGATCAGACTTCAGTGATCGGAGGGATCGGAGGGAGGTTTTATGTTACCATTAACGATGCCGGGCGCGGCGGCGACCGGATCAAACAGCGGAAACAGCAAAAGCCCGGCCAGAAATCCGCCGATATGAGCCTGCCAGGCGATCGCCTGATCGACACCGGGCATCGCCACCGTGCCGATTCCAAACAGCAGGTTGAGACCGAACCACACCGCCACGAACGCCATCACTCGGCCATCCCGCAGCGAGTCGATCAGCGGGGCCGCGGGAACCCGATAGGCCTCGAAATCGGCTCGCGCCCACAGATGAATCGGGCCGCCGCGCTGAAAGGCAAAACGCGTCGCCGCGGCCATCAATCCCGACACCGCGCCCGACGCACCGATCATCACCACCGCTTCTCCCCAATGGGTGAAGAGATGCGCTGCGGCACCCGCCGCCGAGGTGACGGCGAAGAACACGAGAAAGCGAACCGGTCCGAACCGGCGCGCGACCGCGGTGCCGAACGGAAGCAGCCAGGCCATGTTGACGCCGAGATGCAGAGCGCCGCCGTGCAGGAACGCGTGCGTCACGAACGTCCAGATATTGGCGCCCCAGCCGCCCGGGAAACTGTCCGCCGCCACCACGTAGCGTTCGGGGATGAACGCGAATTCCAGCAGGACCATGAAATCCTGCTCGCTCGTGAGCACAAACACGCGCACGAGATGAATGATCACCATCGCGCCGATGGTTGCGGCCACCACCGCGGGGACATTCAAGATCGGTTCGGATTTTTGCGGCACGAGGGGGATGATTGTCCGTGCTTTCAGGAAGCTCGCGGCTTCCTAGCATTGTTGCGGCAAGCTCGCATAGGAGCCAGCGCTCCGATAGGGCCCGCGCCGATCGCCAGCAAAGAGCTTCCGCAAATGAAAAGGGGGAAGGCTTGGCGCCTTCCCCCTCGAGCCCTCTTGCGAGGTCTTGGTGGCGGCGCCTTGCAGCGCCCGTCACATCCCCTTCGCCTCCCCGGCTCGAATTCCTGCGCTTCAGCCTGTCGCGATCGGCAGAGCGTCGTAAATCCGCGGCGACCATAGGGGCCTGCTCCGCGGCCGCCAACGGCAACTCTTTATTAACATTAACCGAGCGTTAAGCCGTCGTGCCGCGCGCCGGGAACGGTAACGGCATGACGCCTGCTCCTGTCACCTCATCGCGGCGCAAACCATCGCTGAGTGTCCCGAAGGGAGACACATCGATCATCGCGCGCCGTCGATGTGAGACAGGAATGCCCCAAATGAAGAATCCATCGACCCGTGAATTGTTTACATATTGGAATGACCGCCGCGGCGATCGCCTCGCACCCGAGCGCGCCGACATCGAACCGGGCGCCATTCGCCGCGTCCTGAGCGATAGTTTCATTCTCGCCTTCGATCGCGCGGCGGACCATCCGTTCCGGCTCGCCGGCACCAAGGTCTGCGCCTTCTTCGGACGCGAACTCAAGGACGAGCCGTTTGTCGAGCTGTGGGATCAGCAGGATCGACCCCAGATCCGCGATCTGCTGAGGATCGTCGCCGAGGAGGCGAGCGGTCTGGTGGCGGGCGCGGTTGCGACAGCGGCCGACGGCAAGACCGCCGATCTCGAATTGCTGTTGCTGCCGCTGCTGCATCAGGAGCAGACGCAGATGCGACTGCTCGGTGCCCTGTCGGCGATCAATGTCCCGTTTTGGCTTGGCCGCCATCCCGTGACCTCGCTGACGCTCGGCGCGCTGCGACACCTGGATCCCGAGCGCAAAGCCTCGCGAGCGGCGAGATTGACTCAAGGCTCGCGGCTGTTCGGGCTCACCGTCTACAAGGGCGGGCGTTCGTGACCAACGAACGTCCTTAACCGGGCGGATCTGAACCGGGCACCGTATCGGCGTCATGACTAACGCTGAATTAACTCCCGCTGCCTAGGCTTCGCAGCAGGAGAAGCTGCGCGGCATGCCTATGGTGCAAACCAAATCCAGCGTCCCGACGATGCGCGACGAGCGTCGGCGCTATCAGCGCGTGGGCGTCAATCTGCTTGGTCGCTACATGCTCGAAGACCGGCGGGAATTCCCCTGCCAGGTGGTCAACATGTCGCCGGGCGGCATCGCACTGGTGGCCCCGGTCGGCGGCACCCCGGGCGCTCGCGTGGTCGCCTATATCGACCACCTCGGGCGGGTCGAGGGCAAGATCACCCGTGCCTTTCAGAATGGCTTTGCCATGACCATCGCAGCCACCGAGCGTAAGCGCGACAAGCTTGCGGCCCAGCTGACTTGGCTTGCCAACCGCGACATTCTCAATCTGCCGGAAGATCGTCGTCACGGCCGTATGGTACCGCGCAAGCCGGCCACCCAAATGGTCCTGCCGAACGGCATCAACATCACCTGCCGCATTATCGACTTCTCGCTCTCGGGAGCGGCGATCGCGACCGACCAAAGGCCCGCCTTCGGGACCCTGATCATGGTCGGGAAGGTGCAGGGCCGGGTCGTCCGCCATCTCGACGATGGCTTCGCGATCGAGTTCACCCGCCTCCAGCACCCTGATTTTCTGGAAGAAAGCCTCTCCACCGGGTAAATGCCTTTGCGCCAGTTCGATCGATCCCTAGGGTTCGATCACGGCGTTGACGGTATTAAAATAACGTCAATATCCGGCCATAGCCTGCGATTCCCCTCACCGCCAAGTTAACCCCCGCGGACGATACAATCGCCAATCCGCACGCCTGCTTTGAGGCCTTGGTTAAATCTAAAATTTGATACAAAACCAACTATATAGAGTTTTAATTGGATTTCGCTCAAATATAACAAGTATTATAGTCTCGTTTTACGCTGTTTATGATCAAAACTACTTTCCGATATTAGCGGCGATTCAAAGGCTTTGTGCGAAATGTGACCCCAAGGAGAGCGGAGGGGTCGCGTATGAAGCTTTCGTCCAAACCAATAGTGTGCCTCGCAGGGGCCGCCGCATTCGCAGTGACCCTGCTCGGGGCGTCATTGGTGTATGCGGCTGGCGATCGCCCCCTCTTTGCCGCCCTCGGTGACAGCACCCGTCCGCCGATCGGATGGGTCGATTTCTGCACACAGCTTCCGCGTGAATGTGCGGGCGGACCGACCGCGCCGCGCGATGTCGTGCTGTCGGCGGTGGCGTGGAAGGACCTCGTACGCACCAACAAGTGGGTCAACGACAAGATCAAGCCGATGACCGACCTGGAGCATTGGGGCGTCGTCGAGAAATGGTCCTACCCGGACGACGGCTACGGCGACTGCGAGGACTACGTCCTGTTGAAGCGGCGGCTGTTGATGGAGGCGGGCTGGCCGCGTGAAGCCCTCCTCATCACGGTGGTGCGCGACAAGAAGGGCGACGGCCACGCCGTGCTCACGGTGAAGACCGACAAGGGCGAATACATCCTCGACAATCAGAACGAGGAGATCGTGTTGTGGTCCGACACCGGCTACCGCTTCGTCAAACGACAATCGCAGTCCGACCCGAATGTTTGGGTTTCGCTCGGCGACCCGCGCGCCGCGGTGTCGACGGCAACCTCGCGCTGACGCCAGCGCCGACAGAATAAAGGAGCTCCGCGAGTCCGGTCACGTCCCCACCCCTCCCCGTCCCCAGACCGGGTTCGCGCGCGGCCGGCTCTCCCCCAAGAGCCGGCCGCACCTTTTTGCGCTTCCGCGCGCGCAAGGGTTTAGGCGACCTTAACGTCGCGAATTGTTCGGCGCCGTCTCCCGCAACCAAAATGCAACGTCTCGGCCATAAAACAGCGATTGCGTGGGCTTCTGATGAACCGCTTGCCGAGGATCCGCCATGACCATCGCGGCCCTGTGTCGTTTTTTCAGCGATCGCAAGGCAAACGTTGCGATCACCTTCGCGTTCGCGCTGATTCCGACCATCTATCTGACCGGAATGACGATCGACTACATATCGGCGACGCGTAAAAAGGCCAAGCTGGATGCGCTGGCCGACGCCGCCGTGCTCGCCGCGTTGACGCCGAACATGCTGCACTCAACGGATACTGTTGCGCAAGCAGCGGCGCAAAACGTCTTTCAGGCCCAATTGCCGTCGATCGTCGGCCTCAACTTTAATCCCAACACCGATTTGACGGTCACCATGCAGGACACCATCACCACCCGCAACATCACGGTGACTTACACCGCGTCCTCGCAGAATTACTTTCCCGGCGTGCTGAACTTCGCGGCGATCAATCTCGCCGGCACCTCGAAGGGCAGCGCGACGTTCCCGCCCAATATCGACTTCTATCTGCTGCTCGACAATTCTCCGTCGATGGCAATTCCGGCAACCCAGACCGGCATCAACACCATGGTCACCAAGACCGGCTGCGCCTTCGCCTGTCACGATACATCGACCGCAAACGATGGCTATTCCGTCGCCAAAGCGAACGGCATCAGCACGCGCATTGAGCTCGTCGGCAACGCCGTCACCAGCCTGGCCACCACGGCCGCCAACACCGCGGTCCAGAATCAGAGCACTTATCGGATGGCGCTCTATACGTTCAGCAACTACAGCAACAATGCCACCGCACTGCAGATGCAGGTGAAAGCGCTCACGTCAAATCTCTCGAGCATTTCCAGCTTGCCCGCGGGCACCATCGACGTGATGCCGGTCGACGGCAACAACAACGACACCAACGGCGTCTATAACGACGACACCGCCACCGACTTCGACTCCGCCATGTCGGCGATGAACACGCTGATGCCGGTTCCGGGAACCGGACTGGCGGGAGATTCTCCCCAGGAGATTCTGTTCATCGTCACCGACGGGGTCAACGACGCAACGACGTCCCATCTGTTGCACTCATGTTCGCAACCCGTGCAAAACGGCTCAAACGGAATCAAACGCTGCCAGGAGCCGATGGACACCTCCTGGTGCACGACGGTCAAGAATCGCGGCATCCGGATCGCGTTGCTCTACACCGTGTATCTGCCGATGACGACCGATAGCTGGTACAATAGTTGGGTCGCGCCATTCCAGAAGTGGAACAACCCGACCGGCAACGACGCGGTCGCCAACAATATCCAGAACTGCGCGTCGCCCGGCCTCTATGCCTCCGTCTCCACCGACGGCGACATCACGGCCGCCTTGAACAAGCTGTTTCAGGACGCGGTGCAGATGGCGCATCTGACGCAGTAAAAGACCGTCGGCGATGCACCCGCGCAGCCGCGCAATCCTCAACCGACGCGGCGCACGTGCTTGGCGTAGTACTTGGATCGATTGACGTAGATCTCGGCGCCCTGCGCAATCAGTTGCGCGGCTTTGTCGTCGAGCGTGCGAACCACACGCGCCGGCGAGCCGACGATCAGCGAATGGTCCGGAAATTCCTTGCCTTCGGTCACCAGTGCTCCGGCCCCGACGATGCAATGCTGCCCGATGCGGGCGCCGTTCAGGACGATCGCACCCATCCCGATCAGGCTGTGCGCTCCGATTGTGCAGCCGTGCAGCACCACATTGTGTCCGATCACGCATTCCCGCCCGATCGTGGCGGGAAAGCCCGGATCGGTATGGATGGTGCAGTTGTCCTGGATCTGCGAGCGCTCGCCGATCTCGATCCATTCGTTGTCGCCGCGCAGCACCGCCCCCCACCAGATGCTGCTGTCGTTTTTCATCCGCACGCGGCCGATCACGACGGCGGTTTCGGCGATCCAGTAGCGTCCGGCTTCGGGCAGATCGGGGCGCTCGCTGTCGAGTTCATAAATCGCCATGGCATGCACTCCTGCAACGGCGCGGACCATGCCACGTCGCGCCGACGTTGACGAGACGGCGAAGGTTCAGACGAAAAACGTATGGACCGCTTCGATCGCCATCACCATCACGGTGCCCGACATCAGGCTCCAGATTCCGGCGATGATGGTCGCGATCATCACGAACTCGAAGCGGCGGCGCTCGATCCGGCGTCCGCGCACGGTATTGCGCATGATGATGAAGGGCGCGGCGAACGCCAGCAGCGGAACCGCGGCGAAAGTGGACGGACGTGCGCCCCGTTCCAGCAGGCTGAAACTGGCCGGCCGCTGCATCAGCGCCTGGTATCCGGTCGAGATCACGCCCGCGACGGCAAAGCCGAGCGCGAGGGCGAAAAACGATTGCAGCGATTCCGGGCTCATGAAACCTCAACGCAAAACACGACACTTCCGCCCCAGGTGTGCCGGACCTTGGGCGGCTGCGCTACGATATCCTTAAAAAAGGGTAAATACAGACGGCCCCGCCGAAAAAATCCTTGGTCTTTGCGACTGTATCGCCCGTGGCATACTGCACCTCGATTCGGGGCCCTGACGGCGGCAACAGGCAGCGATAGGCAGCGGAATGGCGACGCTTGCCAGACATCCCCAGGACGGGCGTACGGCCCCTCGGCGGCCGTCTGAGAGCTTCCTGATGCTGCCGGTCACCCTCTTCCTCGCCAGCACATTCTTGGCGCTCGGCTATGTGGCCCACATCCTGTGGCCGCGCTGGCCCGACGCGCCGGTCGCCGTCGATGCCCCGTCGCTGCCGATCGTGATCGCGGGCGTTATCTTTAACGTCGCGCCGGGGGCCATCCGGGTGCCGGTGCAGCGGCGTCCGGGGGCACAGGAACGGCTGGACCTCGTGTATCTGTGGCCAGCGCTGACCCCGCCGGAGCCGACAAGACCGCCCCCCGATTCCCCCTCGAGCACCAGTGACCGCGTGTTCGTGACCATCGCCGCGAGCGGCGGCCTGCTGTCGCCGGCGGAGCGGTTGAAAACGATCTATCCGCGCTACGTTCAGGCCGAGCCGATGATCGGTCCCGATGGGCTGACCCTGGTCAAATTTCTCGACGGCTCGCCCTATCGCGGCGAGGATCTCGCGTTCGACGCCGGCGCGCCCGATCGCTTCCTCGCTCGCTGCAGCCACAACGGCTCCGGACCGACCCGCGGCACCTGTCTCGCCGAGCGACGCGTCGGCGACGCGAACATCACTGTTCGCTTTCCCAGCGACTGGATTTCGGAGTGGCGCAATGTCGCCGACGGCATCGATCGGCTGGTGGCCCTGCTGCGGCCGAGCGGCGCCTAGAGCCCGCGACCAACAATAAGTTAGAGCGGGTTAGACCAGGTCGGTCTCAAGGATCGCCATCTGGAAATTGTACGACCGATCGTCATCCTCGTCGTCAACGAACAGCACACCGATGAATTCCTCGCCCATGTAGACTTCGGCGGAATCGGTTTTTTTCGGCCGCGGCACGACCCGCAGGCGCGGATTGTCGAACAATTTGCGGAGATAGCCTTCGAGCTTCTTGATTTCCTGCACGTCCACCGGTGGTGCTCCCCTCTGCCGGATGCGAATGCGGCGTGGCCAACAGGACCGAATCGCCGCGATCTTGGATTAATTCTCGCCGTATAGCATCTGGTCCATGGTGCGCGAGGGTTCGGCGCAACCGGCTTCGCCGATCACCCGCGCCGGCACGCCCGCGACGGTCACATTGTTCGGCACCGATTTGAGCACCACCGAACCGGCGGCGATCCGCGCGCAATGTCCGATGACGATGTTGCCGAGAATCTTGGCGCCGGCCCCGATCATCACGCCATGATGGATCTTGGGATGGCGGTCACCGTTCTCGTTACCGGTTCCCCCTAGCGTCACGTCATGCAGCAGCGACACGTCGTCGTCGATCGCAGCGGTCTCACCGACGACGAGACCGGTGGCATGGTCGAGGAAGATGCCGCGCCCGATGCGTGCTGCGGGGTGAATATCGGTTTGAAACACCGAAGACGAACGGCTCTGCAGATAGAACGCAAAATCCTTGCGCGCCTTGTTCCACAGCCAGTGCGCCAGCCGGTGGGTCTGGACCGCATGAAAGCCTTTGAAATACAGCACCGGTTCGATGAAGCGGTTGGCGGCGGGATCGCGATCGAAGGTGGCGACGATGTCGGCGCGGAAGGCGTCGCCGATGCTGGGATTGTCGTCGAGCGCGTCGGCATAAGCCTGGCGGATCAGCTCGCCGGACACATCGGCATGGTCGAGGCGCTCGGCAATACGATGCACAACCGCACTTTCGAGCGTGTCGTGGTGCAGCACCGAGCCATAGATAAAGGACGAGAGCTCGGGCTCGGCGCGCGCCACCGCCTCGGCCTCGCGGCGGATGCGTGTCCATACCGGGTCGACCTTATCGAGCGACTGGCTCGGCTTTGTTTGCTGCTGCGCCATTGCCATCTCCGGGCAACCTGGGGTCAAAGCTGGGGGTGATCTTCTAGCACGATTCAGCCAGGCGGAAGACTCCCAAACTGCACATGGGAGGCGCCGCGTCAGCCTGCAAGGCCATCCAGGAAGCCCTGGATTGCGTTGGAGAATTGGTCATTGCGGTCGCCGACGACCATGTGCCGCGCCCCGGACACGTCGGCATAGGCCGCGTGCGGGGCAAGCTCCAGGAACTCCTGGACGTGGGCGTCGTGAACCAGTTCGGAAGAGGCGCCGCGCACCAACAATGTCGGAATCGCGAGATCGCGCGCCGCCGCAACCAAGGCCTCCTCGACGCCGGCCCGGTCGCTGCCGACCGGATGCGGGCCGCCCAGAAACTGCGGATCCCAATGCCAGCGCCAGCGGCCGTCCGGATGCAGCCGCAGATTCTTTTTCAAGCCCTCGTTCGAACGCGGACGCGGCCGGTGCGGCAGATAGGCGGCAACCACGTCGGCCGCTTCCTGCAATGAGGCAAAACCCTCGCGCGCATGCGCGCGCATGAAGCCCTGGATTTTTTCCACGCCCGACAGGTCAACCCGTGGCGTGATGTCGACCAGCACCAGAGCGGCGAACATCGAAGCCTCGCCGCGCCGGAACGCCGTGCCATAGGCCAGCAGCGAAGCGATGCCGCCGAGTGACGCACCGATCACCACAGGGGGCGATCCCGCGCGCGCGGTGACGGCACGCGCGACCACGGCGACATCGGCGGCAAAATCGAAGAACGTGTAGGCCGCGTCCGCGATCCAATCGGAATCACCGTGCCCGCGCTGGTCAACAGCGAATGCGGTCCGGCCGCTGCGGGCAATCCGCTCCGCGGTGTTGCGCCAGGCATGGCGCGTTTGCCCGCCGCCATGCAGCAGCAACACCGGCGCGCCGTGATCACCGAACACATCGGCTGCCAGCCGGTTGTTGGCCGCGCCGGTGAAAGTCGTCGCTATCGGCACAAGATGACGCGTCACGGGCGTTCCGCGAGAAACTGCAGCACGGCGGACTTGAAAACACGATCGCCGACCGCGAGCATGTGGTCGCGATCGGGAATATCGAGCGCGCGCGCACCGGGAATCAGCGCCGCCAAGTCCTGCGCCGAGCCCGCGATCGGATCCTTGGTTCCGACCGCGATCAGCACCGGACTTGCAATGCGGCCGGCCCGGTCGCGCGCAAGCGTCTGCCGCGAGCCGCGGATACAGGCGGCCAGCGCGGTCAGATCCGACTTGGTCTGCTCGGCGAAAGCGCGGAACATTCGTCCCTGCACATCGGTGACATCGGCAAGGCTCGGCGCCTCAAGCGCATCCGCGATCGATTCCGGCAGGCCCACGCCGTCGACCAGCCGGATGCCGAGGCCGCCGAGAATGGCGGAGCGCACGCGCTGCGGTTCGGCGACCGCGAGAAAAGCGGTGATGCGGGCGCCCATCGAATAGCCCATGACATCGGCGCGTTCAATGGCAAGATGATCGAGCAGCGCCCGCACATCGTCCGCCATGGTGGCGCTGTGGTAGGCGGCCGGATCATACAATTTGCTCGACGCCCCGTGGCCGCGATCGTCGAGCGCGATCGCCCGGCGTCCGGCCCGCGTCAGGGTCGCGACCCAGCCGGGCACAACCCAGTTCACCTCCTTGTTGGAGGCGAAGCCGTGAACGAGCACGATCGGCTCGCCTTCGCCCTCGTCGAGATAGGCGATCTCGACCGAGCCATGATGGAATACGGGCATGTCGAATGATTTCTGATGAGGGTGTCGGAGACGATTCGAACGAGATTGCTGATTGGACGTCTATATCAATGATAGACTGTTCAATTACAATACACTGAGCTTGTCGCTGGACCTCGATGAGATCTCTCACGTCAAGAGGTCGTTCCTTGCCACTTCGATTGGTGGAGGCCTCCTTCAGCTGTGGTGCGCCCTGGTCAAATAAGAATGTCACCGACGCGAAGTTGCTGCTGCGCTAGCGGCGGAAGCGGCGAGCGCGCGTTCGCGCCAACCATTTAAGAATTGCACGAGCTGGTCGACATCTCCAGGTTGTATCTTCGGAAGGCTCGTATAGGGAAACGGTTGCGGTCGCATGTTTTCAAGCAAGTAGTTGATGGAAATAATTCTCGGAGTCCAAGGCCAGAGTCTGTAGATCACGTAGATTGCTTTGATCTCACTCCATTTCAGATTCCGATCCCTGAGGCGGGTGCCGAGGGAAAGGCCGGACGTACACGAGGACACATCGTCCGAGCGAAGCCTCACCAGCGGCATCCGCAAAATTAGCATTCGCACGAAACGCAGGAAACAAAGCAGGAAATACATTGAGAGTACGAGGCCGACTATCCGACCCAGAGGTGTGGTTGCTAAATAAAGTCCAACAAACCCACCGACACAAATGATGGACATACCAACGACGAGAGCAACGAGTTTTTGACGGTCTGGATAGACCGCGACCGGCCCTGGGAATTGAGCCAACAGGGTGTCGTAATCCGAATGTACAGAATCCATGCGGGCGCCCCTCGTTCCGAGGATCCGAACTTCCGGATTCTCAATGGGCTGGAGTCTTACCCGGGCAGCCGAGACATTGCCAAGATGCGGGCGCGTTCGCGCCGTGCCTTGCGGCGGCGCACGATCCGCAAGGTGGTCCGCTCGGCGGTTCGCTTGACCGCGCCGGCGAACCCGAGCAGTGTCAGCAAGGTGGCGAAAACCCAGCTGAACAGGTCGAACGCCGCCAATGAGAGGGTAATCGCGACGCGGCCGACCAGCTTGATGATGGCGCGGGTCTTGCCGCCTTCGGTCTCCGCCAGCCGCGCCAGCCGCGACATGTCACCCGGTCCCTCCGCCAGCTTCACACTGTCCAGCGCAGCCTGGGTGCCCGCCTTGGCCTCCACCCGTCCGACATCGCCGACCACGCGGGCAAGATCACGTGCCTTCTCGACCTTAACCGCGTCACGAATCGCGCGCACCGCGACCGCGGGTTCGGTGACCGAGGCGGTCGCGAGCGCGCGCCGCACCGCCGACATGTCGACGACGTCGCGCAGCGCGCGTCCGATCCAGGCGCCGAACCGCGCACCGATGCGCCCGGTCTTGCGCGCGACCTTCACCACCGACAGACCGATCCGCACCGGCGCCGCGATCCCGAGCGTCGCGTAAGTGCCGGCGGTCACTGCGATCCCGACGCAAGCCAAGCCGAGAATCATCTCGTCGGCCGGTTCGCCGCTCGCCATCCGCGAGCCCTCGCGCACCGCGTCGCGAACGTCGCCGATGACAAACAGATCGCCGACCGCGGTTCCCGCCAGCCCCACCGCGTCGGCCGGCTCGCCGGTCACCAGCCCGCGCGCAAAACTCTCCACGTTGCGGGAGGCCGACGCGGACGTTGAATTCGCCGCCTTGACCTTGTCCGCAAGCGGGCGGTCGAGCGTGATGCCGTGGGCATTGGCGAGTTCGACGAAACTGTTGGCGAGTTCGACGTCGCTGGCGGCAAGCGCGGCTTCGATTTCCCGGCGCGCGACCTCGGGCGTCAATTGCCTGTCGACTTCGCGGTCCGCAATCATCGCCGGCTCGTCTTGCGCGACCAGCTGCCAGCCGGCCTCGAACCCGCGCGGCAGCAGCGCCCACGCCGCCAGGGCCAGCAGCACGGCCGTCATCACCGGATAGACGATGCGCCCGGAGGTCATGTGCGCCGTTTCCACGCCGTTCCCTACCCAATTGCCGCTATCATAAGGCCCGATTGCGTCGAGACCGAGTCCGCAAATGGAATAAGGATTGCTCCGCCGTCGCACGGGTTCCCCGGAGCGCCGCCGACCGCGGCAACCGGCTCCCCGCGGGCATCGGCCGAGACTAGGCATCGGCGCAACGGGCCGTTATGGTCGCGACCGACACCGTCGACGCAGCGCCCGGCCAATTCAAGCAGCAGCAAGGTCATCCATCATGGCGGAGAACATCGTCCCTCACTTCCACAACGATCCCGGCGTCTCCGTCATCGAAATCGGCGCGCGCGAATTCATGTGCGTCGGCGCCAAGCCGCCGTTCGACCATCCGCACGTGTTCCTGGACATGGGCGACGAGCACGAAATCATCTGCCCGTATTGCTCGACCTTCTACCGTCACAATCCGTCCCTCGACCCGCATGCGGCGCGGCCGCCCGAGTGCGCGTTGCCCGACCTGATGACGGCCTGAACCGCGCCTTTCCGCAGGCGCAGCGCCGGCAGTTTCCGCGATGCCCGCGACTTGCGACCGCTAAATTCATTGAAAGGGTCATGGCGCATTGCCGAACCGTTCGCGCACCATCGTCGTGGCCGGTGCCGGGATCGGTGGACTGACGGCAGCGCTGGCCCTTGCCGAGGCCGGTTTCCGCGTCGTCGTGCTCGACCAGGCCGAGCGCCTCGAACAGACCGGCGCCGGATTGCAGCTATCCCCCAACGCCGCCCGCATCCTGCTGGCGCTCCGATTACGCGAGCGCCTTGAGCCCACGATCGTCGCCCCGACCGCCATCCGCATCATGGCGGCCAACGGCAAGGAAATTTTGCGGGTGCCGCTCGGTGAACAGGCCGAGCGCCGCTATGGCGCCCCCTATTGGGTGATCCATCGCGGTGACCTGCACGCCGCCCTGCTCGCCGCCGCCCTCGACCATCCCGACATCAGCCTCGCGCTCGGCCGCAAGGTCGACGCCTTCGCCATCCATTCCAACGGCGTGACCGTACACGCCACGCATCGGGGAGTGACCGCGGAAACCGTCGGCGTTGCTCTCGTCGGGGCCGACGGTCTGTGGTCGAGCGTGCGTGCGGGTCTTGCCGGCGATGGGCCGCCGCGCTTTGCCGACCGGATCGCCTGGCGGGCGACCGTGCCGGCCGAAGCCGTTGCATCCGAATTCCGCGCGCCGTTGGTGCAGCTCTGGCTCGGCGGCGACAGCCATATTGTGCATTATCCGGTCAATGCCGGCCGCACCATCAACATCGTCGCCATTGCGCAAGACACCTGGCGGCAGCCGGGCTGGAGCCTCGCCTCCGAACCGGCCGAAGTGCTGGCGCGCTTTTCCGATCGGTCGTGGTCGCCGCAACCGCGCGCGTTGCTCGCCGCGTCCACCAGCTGGCTCAAATGGGCGCTGTTCGACCGCCCGCCCCTGCGTCATTGGGGCCGCGGCCCAGTCACCCTGCTCGGGGACGCCGCCCATCCGATGCTGCCGTTTCTCGCGCAAGGCGCCGCCATGGCGATCGAAGATGCGGCCGTGCTCACCGCCTGCATCGGACCGGCCGTCACCGCGACTACGACATCGATCGCGACCGCGATGCGGAACTACGAGGCGAAGCGCCGCCCGCGCACCGCCGACATCCAGCGCGGCGCCCGCATCAACGCCACGCTTTATCACCTGCGTGGGCCGCCGGCCCACCTGCGCAATCTCGCGCTCGCAACCACAGGCGGAGATCGCTTCCTTCGCCGCTACGACTGGATCTATGATTGGAAGCCGACGTGAGATCAATCACGCGGGATCAATGCGCCGGGAGGACTCATGTTCGAGACCAGTATCGCCGGCAGCCTGCCGAAGCCGGCGTGGCTGGCCGAGCCGAACCGCCTGTGGGCGCCGTGGAAGCTCTCAGGCGAGGCGCTGGCATCGGGGATGCTTGACGCCACCCTGCTGGCGATCAAGCAGCAGGAAGATGCCGGCATCGATATCGTGACCGACGGCGAGCAGGCGCGGCAGCACTTCGTGCACGGCTTTCTCGAATTCGTCGACGGCATCGATTTCGCCCGCAAGGTCGAGATGGGAATCCGCAAGGAACGCTACAAGGCGATGGTGCCGACGGTGGTGAGCGAACTCAAACTTCGCGGCCGCGTGCACGCGACCGAAGCCCGCTACGCGCGCGCCCACACCAAGCGCAAGCTCAAGTTCACCCTGCCGGGACCGATGACCATCATCGACACCATCGCCGATGCGCATTACGGCGACCGGGTGAAAATGGCGTTCGCCTTTGCCGGATTGTTGAACCAGGAAGCGCGCGCGCTCGCCGCCGACGGCGTCGATGTGATTCAATTCGATGAGCCCGCCTTCAATGTCTACATGGACGAGGTCAAGGAATGGGGCATCGAGGCCCTGCATCGCGCCATCGACGGCCTCACCTGCACCACCGCCGTCCACATCTGCTATGGCTACGGGATCAAGGCCAACACCGACTGGAAGGCGAGTCTCGGCGGCGAATGGCGACAATACGAGGAGATCTTTCCGGCGCTCGCCCAAAGCCGCATCGGACAGATCTCGCTCGAATGCGCCAACGCGCGCGTGCCGATGAGTTTGCTCAGTCTGCTTGAGGGCAAGGACGTGCTGGTCGGCGCCATCGACGTCGCCACCGACGCGATCGAAACTCCGCAACAGGTGGCGGCGATCCTCGCGGAGGCCACGAAATACGTCGCCAAGGACCGAATCGTTGCCTGCACCAATTGCGGCATGGCCCCGATGCATCGCGACATCGCGCTGGCTAAGCTCGCAGCGCTCGGCCAAGGCGCGGCGCTGGCGCGGAAAAAATTTGCCTAGACCAGCGCGATCCCTTTGGTGCGATTTCTCCCTCCCCCTGAAAGGGGGAGGGCTGGGGTGGGGGTCTAATTGAGAGAGCGCATCACGCTGTCATAACGGACCCCCACCCGGCGCCTTGCTCCTCACGTCTATCGTGCAAACGATGTCCACGGCGCCGACCTCCCCCTGTCAGGGGGAGGTTAAGAATCGAACGCGCCCTCACCGCGCTATTGCAAAACCGACCGAGACGCTGACCCGCAGCGTATCTTCGCCCACCGCGATCGGCGGCGCCATTCCAACCGCGGGCATCGCCGCGCGCTGCATGAACACCGGCGCCGGTGCGCTGGCGTTGTCTTCCGTGATCGACACGATCGATCCGAGCGTCACGCCGGCGGCGTTGGCGTAGAGTTCGGCCTTGTGGCGCGCATCGGCGATCGCAGCACGGCGCGCCTGATCGAGACCTTTGGCGGGATCCGACACCACAAACGCCAAGTTCCCGACATTGGTCGCGCCGGCGGCGATCAAGCGGTCGAGCACGTCCCCGGCCTTGTCGATGTTCCGAAACTTGGCGGTCACCTGGTTGCTGACGCTGTAGCCGACGAGCTTCTGTTCGCCGCGTGGCTCCGGCGAGGCATACACTGGCTGAATCGAAAACTGCGCGGTCTGGATATCCTTGCGGTCGATCCCGGACTCGACCAGCCGGCCGATCACCGTTGCCATGATGCGGGCATTGGCGTCGGACGCCTCCTTGACGGTCGCGGCGCGCGTGCTCACCCCGCCGCTGACCTGGGCGAGGTCCGGAACGACATTGGCCGTGCCTTCGCCGGTCACCAGGATCTGTGCCGGAGGCACACTGCTCGCGTCCAGCGCAACCGCGGTGTCCGACCGTGTCACGCCCATGACGGCCGCACCGATGCCGAGCAGCAAGGCCCAGCGGTCGACGCGCAAAACCGCACGAAACGCCATCAACTTGGTCATGGTCTCTTTACCCTTATCGGCGCAAGCAGGACGCAGTCCCGCAGAATACCGCGACAATTCAGCCGGAAGTCGGGCGATGACGCCGCTTCAATCACCGATATATTGTCGCCGACGTGGATATGGCCTTCTCTGCCACCCAACAATCGGCAGATCGAACGGGGAGTGATAGCATGCGCGCAGGCCGGTGGATCCTTGCCTTGGCGATCGCGATCGCGGCGCTGCCGGGCACCGCGCTGGCGCAGGATTGGCCGACGCAGTCGATCCGCATTATCGTGCCCTACCCGGCCGGCGGCCTGAGCGACGTCTTTGCGCGGCTGATTGCCGAACGGCTCGGACAAAAGCTCGGACAATCGGTAGTGGTCGATGATCGCCCCGGCGGCAACTCCATCATTGGAACGCAGGCCACCGCCCAGGCGGCACCGGACGGCTATACGCTGCTGCTCACCAATGCCGCGCTCAGCATCAACCAGAACATCGTGCTGTCGCTTCCCTACGACCTCAAGAAGGATCTGGCGCCTGTCATCTACCTCGGGGAAAGCTACGGCCTGATCGTGGTGACCGCCGGCTTCAAGGCCAACACGCTGCCGGAAATGATCGCGCTGGCAAAAGCCGCTCCCGGACAATATTCCGTCGCTGTGCCGGGTCTCGGGACCAATTACCGCATTGCGCTCGAGCAGCTAAAGGAAATCGCCGGCATCGATCTGCTGATGGTGCCCTACAAGGGCAGCCCGCCCGCGATCACCGATGTCATCGCCGGCCAGGTGCCGATCGGAATCGACAGCCTGGTGCCGTTGGCACCGCAGGTGAAAGCCGGCCGGCTGCGCGCGCTGGCCGTACTCAGCACCACGCGGGCACCGGACCTGCCTGACGTTCCCACCACCGCCGAAGTCGGACTGCCCGACGTCATCATGTATGGCTACAACGCGTTGCTCGCGCCCGCCGGAACGCCGCGACCGGTGATCGAGAAGATCAACGCTGCCATCAATGAGATTTTGGTCCAACCGGATACCATCGCCCAGGCTCAGAAACTCGGCCTGCGGCTCGGAGGCGGTCCGCCGGAAAAACTCAGGGACACGATCGAGAGCGTGACATCGATTTACGCGCGCGTCGTCAAATCCGCCAACATCAAGGCCGAATAACCCAACCGTTGCTGCCGGATCTCAGCGGGCGGCGGTGAGATGCGCCTGCGGAATCGAAATCAGGCAGCAAACTCCTTCGCTTTCAAACGACAAATCGACATTGGCATCGAGCGCGCGCGCGAGATTGCGCTTGATGACCAACGTTCCAAAGCCGCGACGCTGCGGCTCTTCAACCTGCGGGCCGCCATTCTCGATCCACTTGATTTCAACGCCCGGGCCATCGTTGCGCTGAATTTCACGCCAGGTAATCGAGATGCGTCCCTTCGGCACCGAAAGCGCGCCATATTTGGCCGCATTGGTGGCCAGCTCATGCAGCGCCAGACCGAGATTTTGCGCCGCCTCCGGCCGCAGCAGAACCGCCGGCCCTTGCAGCGACACCTGCGACCCGTGCGTATCGAGATGGTGTCCGATCTGCGAGCGAACCAGATCGTAAATCGACGCCCCGTACCAACTCTCTTGGATCAGCAGGTCATGGGAGGTCGCGAGCGCCTGCAGGCGCGCGCTGAACTGATCCAGAAACGCATCCACCGAGGCCGTGCCACGCGCGGTCTGGCGCGCCATCGCCTGGATCACCGCCAGCAGGTTTTTCGATCGGTGCGTGAGTTCGCGCATCAGCAGGCGCAGCTGCGCTTCCCCTTCCTTGCGCGCGGTCACGTCGACGGCGGCGCCGGTCAGACCGATGATGTCGCCGACGACGTCGCGCAGTGGTTCAATGTGAAGGTCGTACCACCGCACCAGCGCATTTTCTCGAATGCACACTTCCACGTCTTCGGGCTGTCCCCCCTGCAGAATTCGCTGCTTGAGTGCGGCGATCGCGGCTCGATTCTCGGATGGAAGGATGTCGTCGTCGCTCTGCCCGACAATTTGCGCCGCGTTAAAACCGAAAATCGGGCTGCTGATCGAGGTGTAAAGCAGGTCGCGATCCTGGGTAAAAACGGTGACGTTGGCGCCGCGCAGAGAAATCTCGTAACGCTGCAGCACGGCCGCGAGTTCTCCGCTCAAGCGGCGTTGTTCGCTCTCCAGCGCGCGCACGCGCCTGAGGTCGATCGCGGCCGATGTGATTCCGACAATGGCTTTGTCCGCGTCCACCAGCGGCTCGACATGGAGCGCGAACAGCACGCGGCCCTCGGGCATGGCATAGGACACTTCGCAATCCTGCGGAACGCCGGTTTCCAAAACGCGCCGCTTCAGCGAAATCACCGCGTCCCGCTCGGTCGAAGGCAGGATTTCGTTGTCGGTACGCCCGAGCATGTCGAGCCTATCGCCGCGCGGGCTGTGGGCCCAGGTGTATCGCAGATCGCGGTCCTGCGAAAAAACAAAAACCTCCGCCCCGCGTAGCGCGGTCTCAAATCCAGCCTTGATCAGAGCGAGTTCGCGCGTCCCTGCCGCCACCCGACGCTCCAGTTCGCGACCCGCAGCTTCGAGTTCGCCCAAGGTCGATTCATGCGCCGCGGCCTCACGACGCAGACTATCATTCGACTTAGCCAGCGCCTGCGCCGATGACACTTGCGCGAACGCCGGCAGCATCGGCCACAGCAACGTCAACGCAGCACCCCCCGCAATCACGATCGCGACCATGCACAGGGTCCGCAAGCCTTCAACGGGCGCCCAGTGCGCGATGACGTCGACGCTATAGCTCGTTCCGCTCAGCAAGCAGAACAGTGCCACCGGCCAGGCAAGAAGTCCGAAGGCGCGGAGCTGACCGTCCCACAGGTCCGGACGGTTGCGCACCGACCAAAGCAGCGACGCCGGGACCAAGAAATATCCGATCGCGAGCAACGAACGCGACACCACGTCGAGCGCAAGCAATCCGGGCGACAACGACAGCGATTGCAGCAGTGGAAGCGCATCGGACGACCAGCCGGGCAGCATGCTTATCATCCGTTCCTCCGTTCGCCGTTCCGCTCGTCCGTTGCGGACGGCGCAAGGAATCTTTGTGCGAAAAGCAGCCCCCTCGCCGGTCTCCGCCGGACAGCCGCTCCGGTGGTTGGAGGCGGCGACAATGTCGCGGCAGGAATGCTTGCACGCCCAATGATCGCAACGCTGCAGGGATCGCGCGGTTCCGCCGGATGAAGAGAACAGTGAACGTCCGCGGCTACGGGCATCAACCCGCAGGCATATTGGCGCTGACTGCGGGCGCTGAGCAGGCCCGGAACCAGGAGCCGCAGCCGATGGCTTTGCCGCAGCTTATTTCAGGGGAACTACTTGACTGCTGCCTCGTTGATTCGACAGCCGGCCGCCACCCCCTCCCCCGGCCCCCCAGGCGCGGTCGGTCAACGTAAGACGCGGTCAGCAAGTTCTGCTGACCGCGTTTTTTTTGCTGACCGTTTGTTGAGGAAAGCTGTCAGCCCCCCAAGGGGGAGGCCATCAGCCGAAGATTGAATTCTAGGCGGTCGCGCGTCGCTCCCGTCGCGCCGCATTGCGCTCAAAGAACAGCGCCTGGCTGATGACGGCCGACACCATCGCGGGCTGGAACGGTTTGGCGATCAGGAACGCCGGCTCCGGTCGCTCCCCGGTCAAGAAGCGCTCGGGATAGGCGGTGATGAAGATCACCGGCACCTCGAACGTGTCGAGCATTTCGTTCACCGCATCGAGCCCCGAACTGCCGTCGGCCAATTGGATGTCCGCCAGAACGAGCCCCGGCCGCTTCGCCTTTGCGAGCGCGGTGGCCTCAGAGTGGGTCCGGGCGGTACCGACGATCCGGTGCCCCAGGCTTTCCACCAGGGCCTCGAGATCCATGGCAATCAGCATCTCATCTTCGATAATGAGCACGCCGGTCGCGATCTCACTGGCCATTTCGCGGCCGGCTTCATCGACCAGCTGGCGCAGCGCCCCGACTTCGACGCCGAGAATCTCCGCCGCTTCGCTTTCGGAAAAGCCCTCCAGCGATATCAGCAGAAAGGCCTGGCGCGGACGCGGCGTGATATGGCTCAGGCGCCGGTCGACCGAGGTGCTGCTGCCGTCCACGGGATCGGCAACGCCATTGATCGCGAGCGAATTCCAGATCGTGGTGAACATCCGGAACAGCGCCACCCGCGGTACCGCCGATTCGCTTAAAAGTTGCGGCTCCTTCAACAGCGCCTCGATCGTCGCGGCAACATAAGCATCTCCAGAACCTTGACTTCCTGCCAGCGCCCGCGCGTAGCGGCGCAGATACGGCAGGTATTTCGCGACAGTATGCGATGGCGACATTCGGCCCTCCCAAAGTGGCGGCTCACCAGAATATCCTCGGAACGCCCAGGTTAAGAAAAAGTTCCCGATCCCTCGGAACTAACTGTTGGCTCACACGTTATGGGTCAACTTGTGGCGCCGAGTGGCCCGAAAGCGACGTTGCCGACGCACCGGTGGGGTGTCAATCCTGGGCGGACCAAGGCTCGTACTAACTGGCGGAGGCGTGTGACGAAAGCATGATCGAGGAACCCAAGCCCGAGGATCCTAAGTCAGAGGATTCCCGGCCGGATCGGCTGGACAGATCGCTGGAAAGATCAATGGACGCACAACCAGAACCCGAAAAAGGCGACGCCAAGCTCACCCGCGACATTCAGATCAAGATCGGGCAGCAGCTGCGCGCGATGTACACGGACGTCGTCGATCAGGGCGTTCCGGACCGGTTCGTCGAGTTGCTTCGGCAACTCGATCAGGAAGGAAAAAAGAAGGGCGACGAATGACCCTGGATCCGACCGTGCGCGATGCCATGCTGGGCGCGGTTCCCAGTCTGCGCGCTTACGCCATTTCGCTCTGCCGGAATGTCGATCGCGCCGACGATCTGGTGCAGGAAACCCTGCTCCGGGCGTGGGCCCATATGGACTCCTTCGAAGCCGGCACCAACATGTCGGCGTGGCTTTTCACCATCCTCCGCAACGCCTTTCACTCCGAATATCGCAAGCGTCGACGCGAGGTCGCGGACAGCGACGGCACTTACGCCGCCACTCTGAAATCGCAGCCCGAACAGAACAGTCACCTGCAATTCGAGGAATTCCGCGAGGCTCTGGCCCAGTTGCCGATCGACCAGTGCGAAGCCCTGGTGCTGGTGGGGGCATCCGGATTCTCTTATGAGCAAGCGGCCGAGATCTGCGGCTGTGCGGTTGGCACCATCAAGAGCCGCGTCAACCGTGCACGCGCGCGGCTGGCGGAAATCATGGCGATCGAAGACGCCGAAGATTTCGGCCCCGATCACGAGCAGCGGGCGGTTCTCACCGGCACCGACCATCGCTGATCGCTCTACGCGATCATCCCCTGCAAGCACCCGCCCTGCAAATCGCCACGATCGTGTCGCATGAGCGCAGATCGCGCGGAGCCTTGACATCATCTGAACGCCTGGAGTCTGCGGCGTACGATCACGAGCGAGAACCGAACAGCTCACGGACACAAAAAAGTCCGAGATCGTCCCCGCTGTTGTATGAACAAAAAAGTGAAACCGGCTGAAGCGAGCCGACGCCGCGCGACGCCAACCGACTGCGGCTTGATCCAAAACGATTAACTCGCGCGTCAACCCATTTCTGCGCATGAGCGCAGATCTTAGCATTCCAATTTTACCTCTATACGACAGATTCAAGACGCTTAAGGTCCGCCGCCGTGAATTCACCGCGAGTGGAGGACACAGTGGATGAGTGAGACCGAAGCAACTCCGGAACACACGCGTCATCACCAATCTGATTTCTTGCTGGACGATCTGCACGGGATGAACGGCGCCCGCGCATGGGGCGAAAGCTTGAAGCGGGATCTTGCCGACTTCAAGAACGGTTTGCTGACGTGGCAGGACGTTGATCGCGGCGCGTTGCTTTGCGGACCGCCCGGATGCGGCAAGACGACGTTCGCCAAGGCTTTGGCGGCCAGTTGCGGCGTGCCCTTGATCGTCGCGTCCTACAGCAAATGGCAGAGCACGAAATCCGGCCATTTGGGCTCCGTACTCAAGGCCATGCGCAAGGACTTCGCGCGCGCGACCGCACTCTCGCCGGCGATACTCTTCATCGACGAGATCGATGCGTTCCCGAGCCGCGACGACCTCGACGCCAAAAATCGCGAATGGTGGGTCTCGGTGATGAACGCGCTGCTGGAGAAGATGGACGGCGCCTGCCGGCGCGACGGCGTTATCGTCGTCGGGGCCACCAACCGGCGCGACAGCATCGATCCGGCGCTTGTGCGCGCCGGCCGCCTCGATCGCATCATCGACATCGAGCTTCCCTCCCCCGCCGCGCTTGAACACATCTTCCGTCTCTATCTTCGCGACGAACTCGCGTCGGAAGCGCTCTGCGGCATTGCCATCGCGGCGAATGGCTTGAGCGGAGCCGACGTCGAGCACATTGTGCGATGCGCGCGACGCGCGGCCAGAGAGCAGCAACGGTGCCTCGCCCTGCAGGATCTGTTTGACCAGCTCGATCGGGCCGGCCAAGGCCGATCGCAGGAAATGCTATGGCGTGCGGCCGTGCACGAAGCCGGACACGCCGCGATTGCCATCGTTCTGAATTTGGCGACGGAAATTACCATGTCCCTGGTTCAGCGCCGCGATGCCGGCGGCCACACCGCGATCGCGATGCCGACACAGAGTTCGACGCGCGACATGCTGGAACGGCGCATCGCCTGCATGTTGGCGGGCCGGGCCGCCGAGGAGGTCATTCTTGGAGACGTCAGCGCCGGTGCCGGCGGCTCCATCGAATCCGACCTCGCGCAGGCGACTGAACTCGCGACCAAGATGGTCACCAGCTTCGGCCTGTCCGCGCACCAAGACCTGCTCTATCTCGACAGCCCCAAAAAGAACCGCCTGCTCATTCAGCTGCGCGACGTACGCCAGGAGGTCCAGGCGATCCTCGACGCCGGCTACCAGCAGGCCGGCGCGGTGATTAGGACCTATAAGACTCAAGTCTGCAAACTCGCCCACGCGCTGGTCGTGCAGCGCGCGCTCTCCGACGCGGACGTCCGCGAGCTTCTCGCCATGGCATCCGAGCCGCGGAAGAGGCCGCGACGCCAGGCGATCCCGAAGATCGGCGCGGCGCGCGCGCCGCAGAAGCGAAGTCGACGCTGAGGACGACGGTGCGGCTGGCCGCCCATTGGCGGTCGGCCGCGTTCCGTTATCAAGATCGGGGTAAGAAGATTTCAGCGCGGCTTTCGAATGCTCACGCCGAGCTTTTCGAGTTTGCGCACAATCGTCGCGGGCACCGGACGGTCATGGGCGGCAAACAGCAAGGCCAGCGCTTCATGAACCAAAGCATCCGTCGTCTTCAGCTGATCGGCTGCGAGGCGCTTGAAGTCGCGATACGCCTCGCGCTCGATGTGAGCGGCGATCAAATGCTTGCCGACTCTATCCTGCTGCCGCGGCGAGGGCTGCGACGGGGTCGGCGGAGAGGATCGGCGGCGGACGTTACTCACGGTCTACTCACGGTATATTTATACCATACCAGAGATAGACCTAACCATGCATCAGGAATTGAAGGCTGGGGTTAAGGCCGTGGGCCGGCTAGCGAAATCCCGACGATATTGGCAAACGCGCCCTGAAAAATTCAGCTGAAATTGCGCGAATACAGTCGATCGCCCCGGCTGTTCAGCCCGGCGACCAGCCTGTGGGTAGTTTGCGGGTATCCATTTACAGTATCAAGGTACACTAGTATACTACCTGTTAAGGGAGCTTGAGGCCACGCCTGCGCGTAGCGCTGAGGTCCCCGCGTTGTGTCCGGACCCACGAGTCCGGCGAGGGAGCCGTCATCCATGTTGAAAACAGCACAAATTCTCTCATCCCCGCTGCCGCCGGTGACACCGGCAGCCGCGCTGCCGACCTCCGCGCCAACGATCCTGTCGGGCGCCACCCCGCCCGCCATTCCCTTTACTGCCCCGCCCGACGCGCCGGTGCAGGCGATGGCGCAATCCGACTGGCTCGAACGGCTCGGCGCCTGGTGCCCGGATCATCCCTCCGACTTTTCCGCCTGGTGCGTCGGCAAGGTCAACGCGAGCGTTCAAACCGTCAGCCAGTTCTCCCCGAGCGTCAACATTTGGATCGCGATCGCCGCGCTGGTGCTGCTGGCGGTCAGCTTTCGCTGGCTGGTTGAGTGGTACGCCGTCACGCAGCACATCGTCAAAGCCAAACTGCATGCGGTCGCGGAGCGACGCCGCAAGGCATTGGCGGACCGGACTCACCGTCTGGAATCCGCACGCTTCGAAGTGCTGAGCGACGAGGGCTTTGCGACCATTACCGGCCGCCTGAAAAAGCGGATCGCCCGGCACGACGATCAGGCCGCAATTCTCAACGACAGCGCGCAGCGTGCGTTCGGACCGCTTGCCTGGATGCTGAGGAAGAGCGCGAAGAGCCACACCGCCAAGGCGGGGATCTTGTCAAAAGAACAGGATCGCCTGGAGAATCTTTGGCTGTTCACCGCCCGACGGCGCGAGGAAAAGCGCGAGAACGAGAATCGCTCGCGCGCGCGCCGGCAGGTGCTTGGGCTGATGCACTTGCTGCACGCCACTTACGAAGCCTATGCCCAGGACGCCCTGGCCGAGCTCAACAAGATCCGCACCAGTTTCGATTGGGACCTGTTGATCCCGCAATCGATGCCGGTGACCGATCGCATCCGCATGCACCGGCTGCTGCAAGTCATGGCCGGCACCTCGCAACTCGGTGAAGCGCGCAACGCTCTCGTGTTCGTGCGCCACATCCTGGAGGATCATAACTTCACCTGGGAGAAAATGGCGGCCTGAGGGAGGCAGCCTGGGGCGGGTTTGCTCAGGTTGACGCGATCCCACCGC
>Ga0265342_10000148_pt1 | contig 79748 bp, 66 predicted proteins | sample 4CB327metaG_FD_203125 | JGI IMG/M metagenome (GOLD analysis project Ga0265342, IMG submission 203125) | Rhizosphere microbial communities from Carex aquatilis grown in University of Washington, Seatle, WA, United States - 4-CB3-27 metaG | ecosystem: Host-associated > Plants > Roots >...
TGGGCGCGCCATCGCCCGGGCGCAGGCCAATGCACGTTGAGATTGCAGATCCCAGGTTGTGGCGCCCAAAGTCACTCGCGTATCCATCCTCGTGCTATATTCCTTAATTATTTCGCGATTTGATTGGCCCGGGTGGCGGATCGCCTGCGCAAACTGCCGCCTATCCTCCGTGTCGCCTGTCCAGGGTCATGATCCATGGTTGTTTCTCGCGTCGCCGCCTCCCTGCTTGGCAAGCTTCGGGCCGCCCTCTTTGGCATCCTGAGGTTGCGCTCACTCCGACTGGGTCGCATCGTTTCGGCGCTGCCGGTCGGCTACCGCATTGCCGCCATTGCGGTGCTTCCGGCCTTCGGCTTTGCCGCCATCGGCATTGCGTACACGTCCGGCGAAATCGATGTGGAGAATGCCTTCGCTGGAACCAAGGAAGCCGCCATGCTCGCAGGGGCAAGCCGCGATTTCCGCGGCGGCCTCAACGCCATGAAGTTCTCGGCAAAGGATTTCGCGGCCAGTCCACGCGCAAATCTCATCACCGCCTTCACTGAGGGTCATGCCGACACGATCAACAGCCTGGACGTCATCCAGAAATCTCAAGATCCCGCGATCGGAAACATCGGCAAGCTCATTCCCCACATTCGGCGCGTCGCCGAGGAGATCAAGTCCGACTTCGACGAGCTGATCAAGGCGCGCAAGTCGCTCGGTTACGAAGAAGGCGAAGGCATCGAGGGCCGGCTGCGGCAATCGACCACGACCTTGAAGAAACTGATCAAGGATCAAACCTGGTTGTCCGAAGCCGACGGCCTCAAGCTGGCGGCATCGCTTTCGACCATGCGCGAGCATCAGAATGCCTACATGCTCCGCGGCGCGCTTTCGTCCAATCAGGAATTTTTCGCGGAATTCGATGCGCTCAACAAACTTCTCAGCGCCGTCGAGGGACCCGAGGCCGGCAAGACCCAATTGCGCGATACCGCGAAGGCCTACGCCGATGCATTTCGCGCTTGGAATTCGGAGAAAGGCAATCTCGACAACTACCTGATGCTGGTGGATTCTTCCGCCCAGGAAATCATGCCGCTGGCCGACCGGATCATCGCCGCCGCCCGCCAAAGCGAAGCCCAAGCCACCAGTTCACTGACGGCCTCGCAGGCGCGCACCAAGACCATCATCATTTGGGTCGCAGTCGCCGCTGCCTTGGTCGGATTCCTCTTCAGCTGGTGGATCGGTCGCGACATCACGCGGCCGCTGAACGCACTGGCCGGGGCGATGAAACGCCTCGCCGACGGCGATACCTCGGCGCAGATTCCGACCAGCCAAGGCAGAGACGAGGTCTCCGCGATGGCGAGAACGGTACTCGTGTTCCGCGACAACGCGATCGAACGCGAGCGGCTCACCGTCGAGCAGGTCGAATCCGGCCGCGCCCGCGATAAGCGCGCGGAGGACATTGCCGCGACGATTGTTCATTTTGAGCAAAGCGTCGATCAGGCGTTGGAGAAGCTCAGAGGCGCGGCCGAACGACTCGAGGCCGCCTCGGTCAATTTGACCGGGGCCGCCGATGCGGTGTCGCTGGAAGCCCGCACGGCGGAGCAACGGGTGGGCGTGGCGTCCGGCAATGTCACGGCAGCCGCCAGTTCGGTGGAAGAACTGCGTTCCTCGATCGGCGAAATCGCCCAGCAGGCCCACCGCTCGACCGAAGTCGCCAACCGGGCGGTTGCCGAGGCAGAGCGCACTGCGAGCACGATGTCGCAGCTCGGCGTCGCCGCAACCCGCATCGGCGAAGTCATCGGATTGATTCAGGCGATCGCCGGACAGACCAACTTGCTGGCCCTCAATGCCACGATTGAGGCGGCACGCGCCGGGGAATCCGGTCGCGGATTCGCGGTCGTCGCCTCCGAGGTGAAGACGCTGGCGGCGCAAACCGCGAAAGCGACAGAGGAAATCGCCGGCCAGATCGGAGCGATCCAATCCGCAACGGCAGACTCGACGCAAGCCATCGACCAGGTCAATACGATCATTTCCGAGATGTCGGCGATCGCCGCCGGCGTTGCATCGACCGTCGAAGAACAAAACGCCGCGATCGCGTCGATTGCCGAGGGCGTGACCCGGGCATCGAGCGAAGCCAAGGGCGGCGCAGAGGCGATGAGCCGGGTTGCCGACAGCTCGACCAACGCGCGCTCCACCGCCGACGACGTCAAAGCGCTCGCCAATACGCTTTCGGTCGAGGCCGAAAGCCTCGAGACCGAAGTGCGCCGCTTCCTTCGCGACGTGCAGGCGGCATAATCGATTCAGAGGATTGCAGGGCGGTACCCCCTTGCCAACACCGCACTGATCCGCCAAGTCAGTAAGACACCACGTCTGCTGAGGGCCGTTGTGCGTCTGCTTCGCATTCCATACGACGCCTACCTGCGTTTCATTGCCGACGATGGTTGGGCAATCGGCGGACATATTGCGTTGTCGACATTGCTGTCGCTGTTTCCGTTCCTGATTGTCGTGACCGAGCTCGCGGGCTTCTTGGGTACCAAGGAAATTGCCGACCAGGTTGCGCAACTGCTGCTCGAGGCCTGGCCGCAGGAAGTCGCGGCGCCGATTGCGGGTGAGATACGCGATGTCCTCACCACCGTTCAAGGCAGCGCGCTCACCGTCGGGGCGGTCGCCGCGGTTTATTTTTCCTCGAGCGGCGTAGAAAGCCTGCGGGTTGGTCTCAACCGCGCCTATGACATCCAGGAAACCCGCAATTGGCTGGTCCTGCGCCTTGAATCGATCGGCTATGTGCTGATCGGGGCGCTGTCGATGATCGCCCTCGCCTTCCTGGTGGTCCTCGGTCCGTTGATCTTTTATGCCGCGCTCAAATATCTGCCCTGGCTCGAGCCGCTTGAGGCGACTTTCACGTTCGCGCGGCTCGGACTGGCGACCGTCATTTTGGTGGTCGCACTGGTCATGGTGCACAAGTGGCTTCCTGCCGGCCGGCGCACGCTCGTCGAAATCGCTCCGGGAATCATCACGACGCTCGCGCTATGGCTCGTGACCGGCATCGGTTTCGGTCGCTATCTTGCGCAATTCGCCAATTCTTATACCCGGACCTATGCCGGTCTGGCATCCGCTATGATCGCGTTGGTGTTTCTCTATTGGACCGCGTCCATCTTCGTGTATGGCGGCGAACTCAACAGCTTGATCAAAAAATCCCGAGCGACACCGACTCAGCCGAACTGACGTCAACTGCCGCGGGCTTCCACGACATCATCGAGATTGCGCAATCCCGGGCGCGGCGTATTGACCAAGACCGCCATGTTGCCGGGCTTGTGCAGATTCTTCCACATCATCTGGTGGGCGGATGGAATCTTGTCCCATGGAAAGACTTCGCCCATGCAGGGATCGATGCGCCGATCGAGCACGAATTGGTTGGCCGCCGATGCTTGCTTGAGATGGGCAAAATGCGAACCCTGCACGCGCTTTTGCCGCATCCAGACATAACGCGCGTCGAAAGTGATGTTGAATCCCGAGGTGCCGGCGCAAAAGACCACCATGCCGCCGCGCTTGACGACGAGGCACGACACCGGGAAAGTCTGCTCGCCGGGATGCTCGAACACGATGTCGGGGTCACGCTTGCCGGTAATATCCCAAATCGCCTTGCCGAACTTCCGCGCCTCCTTGACCCACTCATTGTACTCGGGCGAGTTGACCTTCGGCATCTGCCCCCAGCAGTTGAAGTCCTTGCGATTGATCACGCCCTTGGCACCGAGCTGCATGACGTAGTCGCGCTTGGTCTCGTCCGAGATAATGCCGATGGCATTGGCGCCGGAGGCGGCGACGAGTTGCACGCCGAACACGCCGAGGCCGCCGGAGGCGCCCCAGATCAAGACGTTGTCGCCGGGCTTGAGCGTATGGGGGGCGTGACCGAACAGCATCCGGTAGGCGGTCGCGAGGGTGAGCGTGTAGCAAGCCGCCTCTTCCCAAGTCAGATGCGCCGGCTTCGGCATCAGCTGCCGTGATTGCACCCGGCAATATTGCGCGAACGATCCATCCGGCGTCTCGTAGCCCCAGATCCGCTGCGACGGTGACAACATCGGGTCGCCGCCATTGCAGTCCTCGTCGTCGCCGTCGTCCTGATTGCAGTGAATGATGACTTCGTCGCCGAGCTTCCAGCGCTTCACTTTGGCGCCGACGGCCCACACGATGCCGGAGGCATCGGAGCCGGCGATGTGGTACGCATTCTTGTGGACGTCGAGGGGCGAAATCGGCTGCCCAAGCGCCGCCCACACGCCGTTATAGTTGACGCCGCCGGCCATGACGTAGACCAGCACTTCGTCGTCGCCGATGGTCCAGGTCGGAACCACCTCGAGCTGCATCGAACTCTCGGGCGGCCCGTGCCGTTCCTTGCGAATCGCCCAGGCATGCATCCGGGCCGGGACATGACCGAGTGGCGGCACCTCGCCCAGATCATAGAGATCCTTCGGTGACGCCGCAGTCGGCGTCTTGCGCGTTGCAACGGCTGTCATGCGCGTACTTCCGTGCGTCGGCGGGGTTCGCCCCGAGTGTTAACGATCCGTAGTCTGCCGCAGAACATGCTGCGGCGCAACAGAGCCCGTAGCCCTTTAAGCCTTCTTCAAGCCGGTCACGGGTACCGTTCAGGCGCCATCAGAATTCTCATTGGGACACCGGCCTTTCCATGAGCTTGCCCGCAACGCATTCGCCCGGTCAGGCGTCACTTTGGACGTTGTCCGCAATCGCGACCGACGGGATGCCGGCATGCAGCAGCGGCATACGATGAGCGGTCCCGCCCTCACATCCGCAGGCGCGGCCGGGCACCTGCAACTTCCGCATCCTGTCGTCTTGATCGCATTCGCACTCTGTGTCGCGCAGGCTGTTTACGTCCCCGCGGCCTACGGGTTCGGACATTGGCTGTACGATTCGAGCGGCTACAGCGAAAGCGACTTCGTCAACGTATGGGCCGCGGGCCAGCTCGCATTGCATGGATTTCCGGCGCTGGTCTACGATGCGATCGCTCACAAGCAGGCGCAGGTTGCAGCACTTGGGCATGCGTTCGCGAGCAGCCATCCTTGGTACTACCCGCCGACTTATCTGTTCGTCGCAGTCGCGCTGGCGTCGCTTCCTTACCTCGTTGCGTGGGTCGGCTGGTCGGTCCTGACATTGCCGATCTATCTCGCCGTGATCCGCGCGATCATCGGAGATCGCGTCGGGATTCTTCTGGCCGGGGCTTTTCCGGCGATTCTCTCGAATTTCCTGGTCGGTCAAAATGGATTTGTCACCGCGGGCCTGCTCGGCGCCGCGCTCTGCTGCATGCAGCGACGTCCTTGGCTTGCGGGATGCTTGCTTGGGCTGCTGAGCTACAAGCCGCATTTAGGGGTGCTTTTTCCGATCGTCCTGCTCGCCGCGGGCCATTGGCGCGAATTCTGCGCGGCGGCCATTGTCGCGGCGACACTCATTTCGGCCTCGTGGCTCGCATTCGGGTTGGACACCTGGGAGGCGTTCTTTCATGCGCTCACCGCTGGCTCGCAGGCCGTGTTCAGCCAGGGATCGGTCGCGTGGGGTAAGCTGCAGACCGTTTACGGCATCGCGCGCTGGATGGGTGGCAGCGAAACCATGGCCTGGACCCTGCAGGCAATCGTGGTCGCGCTTTGTGCGACCGCGCTTTGCTTTCTCTGGCGAAGCCGGATCCCGTTCGCGCTCAAGGCGGCCGCACTCGCAACCGGTGCCCTGCTGTCGACGCCCTATCTGTTCCTGTACGACCTGGTCGCGCTCGCGGTGCCGATGGCGTTCCTGCTCCGCGCCGGGATCGCAAGGGGAGTAGCGACCTATGAATGGGTCGGCCTCGGTCTCGCCAGCCTGTCGATCCTGCTCTATCCGGCGTTCGAGACCCCGGTCGGCGTCCTCGCGGTGCTGATCGTCGCCGGGCTGATCGCCCGTCGGGTCGTCGATGATCTCGCCACTCACGCAGACCCGACTGAAATTGCGGCAGCCACCGCCCCATAGTTAGCCAGAAGATTTGGTCGTAGATGTTGCGGAAGTGCTGACACTTCCGGGTATCCCGGCTATAGTTGTGCATTGCAATATGACCGGTAGACACTTGCGTTCTGCGTAAAGATCACTGTCCGAGCTCCAACCGGGGTCGACAAAGGGCATGCGCGACAAACCTTGGATCTTTCGCACCTATGCCGGGCATTCGACCGCCCCGGAGTCGAACGCGCTTTACCGAAAGAACCTGGCCAAGGGACAAACCGGCCTGTCGGTCGCGTTCGATCTGCCGACCCAGACCGGTTATGACAGTGATCATCCGCTGGCCAAGGGCGAGGTCGGCAAAGTCGGCGTCCCGATTTCACACATCGGCGACATGCGTGCGCTGTTCGACGGCATTCCGCTCGCCAGCATGAACACGTCGATGACGATCAATGCCACCGCAGCCTGGCTGCTTGCGCTCTATATCGCGGTCGCCGACGAACAGGGTGCGTCGCGCAAGGAGCTGCAGGGCACCACACAGAACGACATCATCAAAGAATATCTTTCGCGCGGCACCTACGTGTTTCCGCCGGCACCCTCGATGCGGCTGATCAAGGACGTGATCCTGTTCACGACCAAAGAACTGCCGAAGTGGAATCCGATGAATGTCTGTTCGTATCATCTGCAGGAAGCCGGCGCGACGCCGGTGCAGGAACTCGCCTTTGCGCTCGCGACCGCGATCGCGGTGCTCGATACCGTCAAAGCGTCGGGTGAAGTCGCGCCGGAGGATTTCGGCGAGGTGGTTGGTCGCATTTCCTTCTTCGTCAATGCCGGCCTGCGCTTCATCACCGAGATGTGCAAGATGCGCGCATTCTCCGAGTTGTGGGATGAGATCACTGCCGAGCGTTACGGCGTCACCGACGCCAAGCGACGGCTGTTCCGCTACGGCGTGCAGGTCAACTCGCTCGGGCTGACCGAGCAGCAGCCCGAAAACAACGTGTATCGTATTCTGATCGAAATGCTGGCGGTGACGCTGTCGAAAAAGGCGCGCGCGCGGGCCGTGCAATTGCCGGCATGGAACGAGGCGCTTGGCCTGCCTCGCCCGTTCGACCAGCAATGGTCGCTGCGGGCCCAGCAGATCCTGGCCTACGAAACCGATTTGCTCGACTACGGCGACATCTTCGAGGGTTCGATCGAAATCACGCGCAAGGTTGCGGAATTGAAACGCGAGGCCAAGGACGAACTGCGGCGGCTCGATGAGATGGGCGGAGCGGTCAAGGCGGTCGACACCGGCTATCTGAAGCAGCAGCTTGTTCTCTCCAACAGCAAGCGACTGGAAGCGATCGAAAGCGGCGAGCAGCCGGTGGTTGGCGTCAACCGCTTTCCCGAATCCGAACAATCGCCGCTCGCCACCGGCGAGGACTCGATCCTCACCGTCCCCGACCATGTCGAGGCCGGACAGATCGCGCGGCTGAAGGCCTGGCGCAAGCAACGCGACGCCGCCGGCGTCGCCGCCGCGCTCGCCGAGCTGACCCGCGCAGCCGCGCAGAACCAAAATATCATGCCGGCCTCGATCGCCTGCGCCAAAGTCGGCGTCACGACCGGCGAATGGGGCGCGGTGCTGCGCCAGGGCTTCGGCGAATATCGCGCGCCCACCGGCGTCGGCCGCGGCATGCGCAACGACAGCGCCGGGCTCGACGATCTCCGCAACGAGGTCGACCGTGTGTCGCGCAAACTCGGCCGGCGCATGACATTCCTGGTGGGCAAGCCGGGGCTCGATGGCCACTCCAACGGCGCCGAGCAGATCGCCGTGCGTGCGCGCGACGCCGGAATGGAAGTCATCTATGACGGCATCCGCTTGACGCCGGCTGAAATCGTGGCGGCCGCAGGCAAGGAGAAAGTCCACGTCGTCGGCCTCTCGATCCTGTCGGGATCGCATCTGCCGCTGGTAAAGGACGTGGTCGCGGGACTGCGGCAGGCCGGCCTTGACGATATACCGGTCGTGGTCGGCGGCATCATTCCGGCGGAGGACGCCCAGACGCTCAGGCAATTCGGCGTTGCCGCTGTGTACACACCGAAGGATTACGAGATCAACCGCATCATGGCCGACGTGGTGCGTATTGTCGAAAAGGCCGCTGACTAGATCGAAGCGATCCGGCGCTACGGCAATTTCAATTCATTGCCGGAGAACTCGCCGAGCTGCGCATTGCTCTTGCCGGAGCGGAAGAAAACAGAGTGCAGCATCCGGTTGTTGGCGCCGCCAGTCGCGCAATCGACGTTCTGGGCCATCGCTTTTTTGGTCGGGACGTCGCTGCGCTGCCAAGCGCGGTCCTCCACCACCACAGTGACGTTCGGCAGGAACACATCCACCGAGACAATGGTCTTGGCCGCGATCAGCCTGCGAACCTCTTGCAGCGACTGATCCTGATCGCAGCGAAAATCTTCGGCCAAGGCGACAGTCCCGGACACCAGGAGGAGCACTGAGGCCCATCCGAGCGTCATCGCCGCACGCCAGGACAGATACTGCGTTTGAAAGCTCGCTATGGCGGGGAACGAAAAAAGCGATGCTGGTCGGCGTCGTAAAGCAAGGTAATCGTGAACCACGATTTGCATCGAAATCGCCAGCTAACGATTCCCCTGCCGCTCACGCCACCGCAGGAAATCCCGATACAGTTCGTCGCGCTGCGCCGGATCGCGCGCGGCGGGCACGTCCAAACGAGAGTTCAGATAGGACTGGAAATCGCCGCTCAATTGCTGCTGATCCTTCGGCTTGCCGCCCGACATCCGTTGCAGCACATCTTCGGCGACGCTGTATCGCGTCCAGCCCGGGACCGTGGCCGCCAGATTGATATCCTTCCACTTGGGATGGAACGGCGGCTTCTGGAACTTCTCCCATTTGCTGAACAAGGCTTCCACGAAACGCTCGACCTTGCGGTAGCGATCGCTGCCCTTCTGCCAATTATAGACCGCGAGCACGGCCGGCACCGCAATGGTGTCGACGCGCTCGCCGGCACCGACCAGGTTCGGATAGTCCTGCGACGTGAACTCGCCCAACGCGTAATAGTCCTCGAACATTTTCGAGTACGGGATCGGGACGAAGTGCAGGCCGGAATTGGGCGGAATCTTCGAAAAGAAATCGATCGGTTTGACGACCACGCGCGCGATCGCGTCGACCTCGCCGGACCGCAGCTTCTGCAGCGCCGACGGCTGATCAATCAGAACCTGCTCGACGTTGATCCCGAGACGCTGGAAGACAATCGTGCCGGTCAAGCTGGCGCCAGTCCCGGCCGGACCGAAATTGACCTTCTTTCCCCGCAGGTCCTCGAGCGTCTTGACGTCATCACGTGCCAGGATGTGCAACTCTGAAATCGGCAGACGGATGATGTAGTCCACACGGCGGTTGAGGTCCGGAATTTTGCGCTGGGTCCGGAAATACTCGAACACGTCCGACTGCGTCACCGCGATATCGACGCCGCGCAGATATAGCAGGTCGTCGAGATTCGACGCCGCGCCATAGGACACGATCGGAAGGATACGAAGATTGTCGCCGTCATCGAGCGCGGTTGCCATTTCGTCGGCGAAACGCATGTAGGTGCCCGAGATCAGGCCGCCGACGAGGCCGACGGTCCAGGCATTCTTGCGTTCCTTCAGATCCGCGTCGGATCCGCCCTGCTGAATAGATTTCGGCACCGTTTGAGCAACGACCGGAGCGATACTCGGACGCGTGCCAAGGAACATCAGAGCCAGAACGAGAGCCGATGTCACAACGCCCGCGGTTTTCAGGATACTGCGCATAGGGCCACCCCCAACGCTCGCGCTTCAACTTCTGCTTGTTACTTACTCGCGAAAACGCCCGCTTTGTTGTGGTGCTCAATTATGGCGGCGCTGAGACCTGTTGAGGGGGTTGCTCGCTTTCGTGCCAGCGTGATGCGCCGATCCACCTTATAGATTCACGCCAAGATTCACGCCGACTGGTCGGGTCGCGCCCCAAATTGCATATTGCACTGCAAAATCTAGCGACAGTCACGGAACGGAGGCGTCCGCGCGAACCTAAACTGGTCGGAGCGAGCAGCGCCCCAATATAGTCGCCGGTTCGACACCAGAGGATTGAGGATCGGTTAACGGTATTCTTGACGCGATCCCGCCACAAAACTTCGGCAAGGTATATGCTTAGGGACGCTGGCGCGCTCTTGTTGAAACCGGTCTGGGCGCTAAAGTTGTTGCGTGGGGTAGCGTGGGGAATCAGATGTATTCGCCTCCAGGGGTGCGGACCAGCGCCGATTTTCCGATTCCTGAAACGATGCAGGCCTGGGTTCTCGGGGACCCGGACACCCTTGTTTTCACACACAAGGCGACGCCGGTACCGCGCCAAGCCGAAGTACTGGTGCGGATCGACGCCGTCGCGATCTGTGCGACCGACCTGGAAATCATTCACTACGGGTCGCCCGCCCTGATCCAAGGCGGGTTGCCCTTCAACAAGAACTTCACGCCCGGCCACGAATATATGGGAACCGTGGTGGCGCTCGGCCCTGGCGTCGACGAGTTTCCGATCGGGCAGCGGGTCACGGTCGAGATCCATGCCGGATGCGGGCAGTGCAAGCGCTGCCGCCAGGGCATGTACACCGCCTGTCTCAACTATGGATTGAACTACGGTGACCGGAATAAGGGCCATCGCGCCAACGGATTCACCACCGACGGCGGGTTTTGCGAGTATCAGGTCAACAACATCAATACGCTGATCGCTATTCCCGATGCCATGTCGGATGCGGAAGCGACCTTGGTGGTGACGGCCGGCACCGCGATGTACGGTTTGACCGAACTCGGCGGACTGGTGGCCGGTGAAAGCGTGGTGGTCACCGGACCGGGACCGATCGGGCTGCTCGGCGTGGCGGTCGCCAAGGCGCTCGGCGCCGAGCCCGTCATTCTCACCGGCACCCGCGACAACCGGCTCGAGATCGGCCGGCAACTCGGCGCCGATCATGTCGTCAACGTGCGCAACGAAAATGCGGTCGATGCAGTGCGGCGGATCACCGGCGGCGCCGGCGCCGATTACGTCGTCGAGTGTTCGGGCGCCCCGGATGCGGTGACCGAGGCCGCGCATATGCTCAGCCGCGGCGGCAAGATCTGTCTCGCCGCCTTTCCACACGAGGCCAGCCTGGTCGACATCCCGCACATCGTGCGCAACAACATGTACCTGTTCGGAATTCGCGGCGAAGGAAAGAGCGCGACCCATCGCGCGGCCGCCTTCATGTCGCAAAAGCGTTTCGACGCGACCAAGATCCACACCCACACGTTTCCGCTGGAGGATCTGCCGACCGCGCTGCGTTATGCAAAAGACCGGGTCGAGGATGCGATCAAAGTGGTGGTGAAGCCGAAGCGTGCCGCTGTCGAGCGCACGCTCGCGGCCGAGTAGCGTGTATCAACCGGAGCGCGTGGCGTAACGCTCCTTGTGACGAGTATCCGAAGAGCCGGGGCGGCTCGCTCGTTGACATTGTCGCCAAGAGCAGGAGGGGACCATGCCGAAAATGAGACTCGTCGCAGCACTTGCGATCCTGTTGCCACTCACCGCAGTGGCTCAAGCCCAGGAATGGCCATCGCGACCGATTACGATGGTGGTGCCGTTCGCGGCCGGAGGGCCGACCGACGTGGTCGGACGCATCGTCGCGCAACGCCTGGGTGAGATCCTGGACCAATCGGTGATCGTCGAAAACGTCGGCGGAGCCGGCGGAATGACCGGCGCACAGCGGGTGGCACAGGCGCAGCCCGACGGCTATCAAGTCCTGCTCGGCACCGTCGGCACGCACGCCTACAATCAGACCCTCTATAAGCATCCGCTCTACGATGCGACCAACGACTTCGCTCCGGTCGCGCTGATCGCGGAACAGCCAATGGTTCTGGTCACGCGCAAGGACTTTCCGGCCAACAATCTCAAGGAATTCATCGCCTATACGAGAGCCAACGCGGCGAAACTGTCGTTCGGATCGGGTGGCGCCGGCGCCTCGACCCACGTCGGCTGCCTGTTGCTGAACTCCGCGATCGGCGTTGAAGTCCAGCATATTCCCTACAAGGGTTCGGCACCGGCCTTGCAGGACCTCACCGCCGGGCGCATCGACTATATGTGCGACACCGCCTCGACCACGCTGCCGCAGATTCAAGGCAACAACATCAAGCCGATCGCCGTGCTCGCGCGCGCGCGGTCGCCGGTGATGCCCGAAGTGCCGACGGCGAGTGAACAAGGCCTCGCGAATTTCGAAGCCAATAACTGGATCGGTCTGTTCTACCCGCGACACACGCCAGATGCCATCGTGCGCCGTCTGCACGACGCCACCGTAAAAGCGATGAATACGCCGGCACTGCGTGCCCGCATGCAGACCATCGGCACCGATCTCGTCTCGGTCGATCGCACCACGCCGGACTATCTCAAACATTTCGTCGCCACCGAAATCGACAAGTGGGCCGCGCCGATCAAGGCCAGTGGCGTGTCGGCGGACTAGGACGAAAGCCGGAGGTTCAGCGCGCGGTACGCAGCTCAGTGCGTTCTGCGCTGGACCCTGGCACGGAATGCCAGGACCGTCGCTGCTGCGGCACGACCCCTCCGCCCGCCAAACGGCAGACCTTCGGGTCTCGGCTCAACCCGCCTTGTCCTCATCCAGCTTAGCCGGTGCACGCACATCGGTGGGGGCGGCGTCGTAGACACGGCGAAAGGTTCTATTGAAATACGATAGATCGCCAAAGCCGCATTCAAAAGCGATGGCACTGATCGCTTGGTCGGAGAAGCGCGGATCGGTCAGCAAACTATGGGCGCGCGCCAGGCGCTGCGCGACGATAAATTCCGAAAATGTCTTGCCGTCGCTTTCAAACAATTTTCGCACGTAGCGGGGCGTGACGCCGTGCCTGGCTGCGGCCCAGTCGATCGAAAGATCGGCGCGGGCAAAATTGTCGATGACATCGGCTTTAATGGCACGCAATCGAGCGGCGCGTACGCTGCGATCCTGAGCCGCCTCGGCGACCTCACTGACGGCCCCGACCGCCAGCGCCACGAGGTCGTGGATGTGGCCCGACACATGGCGCCTGAGATCGGGCGTCGACAGATCGAATTGCTGCCTCAGCAGGCCGAGATACGCCTCAAGCAGCTTGAGCGCCTCGGTGCTGCGTGAGATCGGGCGCATGACGGCATCGTCGATATTGGCTGCGAGCAAGGCGAGCGTAGCTGAAGGGATAGAGACGACCAGGCACCGCGACATTGCGGGACACATAATCGAGAATGTCTCGGCCGCCGACAGCAGCGTCGCGTCGCCGTGTTCGATCGTAATCTGTTGACGTCCACTCTGGATTACGCCGGTTCCGACCGACATGACGGCAAGACAGAAGCAGTCGTTGCCGTCGCCGATGAGATCGTTCGTTCGCTGCGCATGCGCACCGTGGGTGTACGTCGAGATGATTCGAAGGTCCGGTAGCGTGCGCAGCGCGACCTCCAGGTGGAACGGTCGGTTCGCCACCGGCTCGATCTCGATTCGTAGGCGGCGCCGCATGATCTCGCGCAAGCGCGCAACCCGATCGTCGGGTGGAAAATCCTCGGTTGAAAAGCGCGCGCAGGAGAAGTCGTCTCGATCGAGGGAATTCATTCCGCTGTTGGCCGTTCTCAAGTTCGATCGTCAGTCTCCCCCTGACCAAAACACCAGGGTTGAATAACAACTCGATGACTTCATCGGCGTCGACGCAATTTAATTTGAGACAATAATTGCGGCGCGTCGGAATCTGGTTGTCGGCGGCTGATCAATATTTCGTTATTTCGTAATGTCGCGCTGAACGGCCGCAACGAGCGCTTCGGCTGACGTTCCGAACATAACATTCTTGCGTCCGCGCATTTCGTCAGCCTATTCACCGCGAGAAAATCCGGATTTCAAAAAATTAATCTTTTGTAATGTCCCTCTTCGCAATCAACTGGCTGACGTTGCACGGCTAACATTTTCGGCCGAAGATCTTCTCTCGACATTCCGTGCAGCATCGTGACATGTTTACGCGCTCAGCGGCGCCATCGCAAAATTGCAGATGGTCGCAAAAAATTCACAGTCGAGGCGCGCTTGTATCTGCGCCTTCGTGAAGCGTGATTCTGTCGCTCGACAGCAACACACACTCAAAATCCGAACTCAGTTCCGCGGTGTCCCAGCATCGTTCCGCCCGATCCAAGCCGGGCACCGCAAGAGGGCCTAGGTACCGCCCCGGACAGCCAATCGCTTCTTTCGAATATTGGAACTGCTTTGGAGGTTAAAATGGAAATCGTGAAAGGCCTACTCCTCGGCTCCGCGGCGAGTCTCGTCGCGTTGGCAGGGGCGCAGGCCGCCGATCTTCCCGTCAAGGCCAAGCCGGTCGAGTACGTGAAGGTCTGCAGCCTGTATGGCGCGGGATTTTTCTATATCCCGGGCACGGACACTTGCATCAAGATCGGCGGCGCCGTTCGTGTGCAGGCGGAATACAACGCAGGTTCCGGCGGCGTGCCGGTCGGCTTCGGCAACGGGACGGAGGCCGGTCAAGGTCGCGAAACGCGAGCCGACACCAACGATATCAACCAGCGCACCCGCATCTACTTCTCGGTCGATGCCCGCCAGCAGACTGAATACGGCACGCTGCGGACCTATTTCCGGTTCGGCATCCAGCAGACGACGCCGTCCGATCCGACCACCGGCTCGACCTTCTGGGATCGCGCATTCATCCAGTTTGCAGGATTCACGGTCGGCAAGACGGTCTCGTTCTTCGACGGGTTCTCGACGTCGGCCTATAACTACAACAACCCACGCACCATGGGCGACACCGGCCCGACGGGGATCACGCTGTGGGCTTACACCGCGCAATTCGGCAACGGCATTTCGGCGACATTGTCGGCGGAAGACCCGACCGGTCGCGGCAAGTCGGTGACCAATGCGCAGCTCGCCGGCACGTGGGCGCTCGGCGCGCTGACCACCGACGCCGGTCTCGCCGGACAGTCCGGAACCAACAACGGCTTCCTCTATCCGGACGTGGTCGGCGCCCTGCGCGTTGACCAGGCTTGGGGTAGCGCGCAGTTGATGGCGGCATTGCACGACGCCAGCGGCGCCTATTACGGCTCCACCACGTCAGGCGCGCAGCAATTCGGCCATCCCGGTAACGCCTTCGGTTGGGCAGTCGGCGGCGCCTTGGCCGTCAACCTGCCGAACTTCGGCGCAACATCGAACGTGAACTCGCAACCCAATGTCGACCAATTCCTGGTTCAAGGCGTGGTCGCGAAGGGCGCCGCCGCCTACACCACCAACGGCATCGGCCCCTACCAGCTCTATGGCGGCGGACAGACCGTCGGCCTGGGATGGCTCACGGACGGCGTGTTCAGTTCGGGCACCGGGGTCGAGTTGACCCGCACCTGGAGCGTTTTCGGCGCCTATCAGCACCTGTGGACGCCGAATTGGCGCACGTCGGTGTACGGAGGCTACCTGGACGTGAACTACGACAGCACCGCCCAAGGCATGCTCTGCAATGGCGCAGGCGGCACCTTCGGTTCGGTGTTCGCTCTGACCGCAACCTCGGGCACGACCTGCAATCCGAACTTCCACGTTTGGCAGGCCGGCACCCGCACGCAATGGAACCCGGTCAGCCAGCTCGATGTCGGCGTCGACGTGCTCTACTCCAAGATGCAAATCGACGACGCCGGTTCGGTTGTGACCTTGGGTGCCAACGGCGCGCGTCCGGCGGGCAACTACACACTGTCCGATCAGGACGTGTTGTCGGTCATGTTCCGCGTCCAACGCAACTTCTGGCCATGACGGCCTGAAGGCGACTAAAAAACCATACGAAGAAACGATCTAACCTCCAGTTGCCTGAACCCCGGTGGATGCCCCCACCGGGGTTTTCTTTATGAGCGATGTGCGCGTCGTTTCAGTGAGATCAGAAGAACGAAGGTCTATCCGCTCGCCGCCGAGACGGCGTCATCACCGCGCCGTGGCTTTTCTGATCGCCTCGACCAGCGCGTTGGGACTGACGGGCTTTGCCAGAAACGCATCCATCCCGGCCGCACGCGCGGCCGATTCGTCGGTCAGACCGGCGTGGCCGGAAATGCCGACAATCGGCACGCGTCCGGCCGCTCCCGGCAACGCGCGGATGCGGCGCGTTGCTTCCAAGCCATCGGCGCCGGTGAGCTTGACGTCCATCAGGACGAGATCAAAAGCGCCGCGCGCGACCGCGGCAATTGCCGCGTCGCCCGATCCTAGAAACTCGGTGTGATGGCCGAGCTGCGTCAGGATCGTATTCATCACGACCCGGCCGTAGGGATTGTCCTCGACGCAGAGAATTTGCAGCGCTCGTCCCGCGGGCACCAAACCTTCCGACCGCGCGATCTCGGTTTCACGATCTGAGGCGTCGGCTTGGTCAACAATCACCGAGAGACGAAAGGTGCTGCCACGACCGGTCTTGCTCTCGATGGCGAGATCGCCGCCCATGGCGCGCGCGAGTCGCTTGATAAAGGCCAGTCCCAACCCGGCCCCCCCGAAGCGTTGCGCGACGCTCGCGCTGGCTTGCGCGAATGGCCGGAACAACCGCTTGATCTCGGCTGCGGTCATGCCGATGCCACTGTCGGACACGGAAAAAGTGAGCATGAAGCGCGCGCGCGGCAAGGACTTGGCGCCGACCATTAAGGTGACCGAGCCGTGCTCGGTGAATTTGACCGCATTGTCGAGGAGGTTTTCCAGCACAGCGCGCAGCCGCAACGGATCGCCGCGCACGCGGGTCGGAAGTTCCGACGCGATGTTGGCACTGGACGTCAAACCTTTCGCTGCCGTGCGTGCCGCGAGCAGAGCGGCGGCGCTCTCCGCCAAACGGCGTGGATCGAAAGCCTCGTGCCTGAGTTCCAGGCCCTTGACCTGCGCGCGCGCAGCATCGACCACCAATGTCGTCAGCGACGCGAGATGCTCGGCGGTGCTGCGCAGCGTCTCCACCCAGCGCAACTCACGCTCCTCCAGCGCGGACGTCGCGAGCAGTTCGCCGATGGCCAGAATTCCGGTCAGCGGTGTGCGGACGTCGTGAGCAAAGGTCGCCAACGCGAGCTCGATGGCCCGCACGTCAGGTTTGGGCGCGCGCCGTCGGACCGCCGGACGCGCAGGTCGGCGGACCCGCCGCGACGATGAGATCTTCTTTTTCGATGTCTTGGCTTTGCGCGTCGCCATCAACACCCCTGCCCGCGCCCAGCATGGCACGAACCGGACGCCGGAACCAAGAAGCGGCCGGCAAAAGCAGGGGCCGAGGCGGAAATCCGAGCCAATGGAGGCATTAATCTACAGACCGACCATGTGGCGAATCGCGCCGGGGCTGACGCCTTGGGCACGCAATTCGCGCAGCGCCGTGGACCGTGACGATTTGGAGAGCTTGTGGCCATCGTCATCGAGGACGAGACGGTGGTGTCTATATACTGGCATAGGTAGCCCGAGCAGCGTCTGCAAAACCCGGTGCACGCCGGTGGCGGCAAACAGATCCTGCCCGCGCACCACATCGGTCACCCCCTGGGCGGCATCATCGACGACCACGGCAAGGTGATAGCTGGTGTCGAGCTCTTTGCGCGCCAGCACCACGTCACCCCAGGCCTCCGGGTTGGCGACAATCTCGCTGGTCTCCTGTCGCGGATCGACGCCGGATTCAATCCAGGTGAGCGGCCCAGTTCGCGCCAACGCTGCCGTCATCGCCAACCGCAGCGCAAACGGCGCGCCGGCGGCCGCGCGCCGTGCGTCTTCTTCGCGACCGAGCATCGACCCGGAATAGAGCGGCGCGCCATCCGGATCGCGCGGGGCCGCGGCGCCCGCGAACCGCGCTATCTCTCCCCTGGTCTCGAAACTTGGATAGACGAGCCCCTCGCGCTGGAGGCGCTCGAGCGCTGCACGATAAGCCCCGGTGTGCGCGGATTGCCGCCGCACCGGTTGTTCCCAGGTAAGCCCGAGCCAGGCCAGATCCTGGTAGATCGCGGCCTCATACTCCGGACGGCAGCGCGCGGCGTCGATATCCTCAATGCGCAGCAGAAATCGCCCGCCGCTCGATCGCGCCAGATCGAAATTGATGAGCGCGGACAGCGCGTGCCCCAGATGCAGAAAACCGTTGGGACTGGGCGCGAAACGGAACACAGACATCGGCAGAAATCTTTACGAGAAATCGGTTGCCTGTTCACGCCTTTTGTAGATGCTGCCCGGGTGTCATTTTACATTCACACCGAATCCGATCTCGATCGGGCCCTCGCCAGTCTTCTTGCCGCGGATCCGCGGCTCGGAGAGATCTTGTCGATCGCCGGCCGTCCGCCGCTGCGGCGACGCCCGGATGGCTTTGCCGGCCTCGCCTCGATCGTGGTCGCGCAACAGCTCTCGACCGCCAGCGCCAAGGCGATCCTCGGCCGGCTCACCGCCGCGTTCGACCCACTGGATCACACGGCGATCCTGCGTGCCCGCCGCGATAAACTCGTGCGCGCCGGGTTGTCCGCCGGCAAAATCCAGACCCTGAAAGCCCTCGCCAAAGCCATCGACAAAGGCGAACTCGATCTTCCCGGCCTGATCGATCTGCCGGCCGACGAAGCCCATCGCGTGCTCACCGCGCTGCATGGCATCGGCCCTTGGACCGCCGACGTTTATCTGCTGTTTTGTCTGGGCCATGGCGACGCCTGGCCGGCCGGCGATCTCGCCCTGCAGGAGGCTGCGCGGCTGGCGTTCGCGCTCAAGACCCGGCCGACACCGAAAGACATGGGACCGCTTGCCGAAGCGTGGCGGCCGTGGCGCGGCGCCGCCGCCTGCCTGTTATGGTCTTATTACCGGGTCGCCAAGCAGCGCGAGGGCGCGCCGGTTCCAGTGCCAACACCAAAACGGAGTGCAAATGGCCGCAAAGCTTGATGGTCCGCGGCTGGCGCCGCGCTCGGGAGCCGCCCGCCAACTGGTCGTTTTTTTGCACGGCTACGGCGCCGACGGCAACGACCTCATCAATATCGGCCAGGCCTGGCAGGCGATGATGCCGCAGGCGGCATTCGTCTCGCCGCACGCGCCGGAGCCCTGCGGCATGGCCCCGGTTGGGCGACAATGGTTTCCGCTGACGTTTCGCGATCCGAACGAACGCTGGGTCGGGGTCAACGCGGCGGCGCCCGTTCTCAACCAGTTTCTCGACGACGAGCTGCAACGCCATAAACTGCCGGCGAGCGCGCTTGCCCTCGTCGGCTTCAGCCAGGGCACCATGATGGCGCTGCATGTCGGGTTGCGGCGCGCGGCCGCGCCGGCCGCCATTGTCGGCTACTCCGGCCTGCTGGTGCTGCCCCCGAACGTGGAACCCGAGGCGGTCGCCGCCGAGATTACCGCCCGACCGCCGGTGCTGCTCGTTCATGGCGACCAGGACGACCTCATTCCGGTGCAGGCGCTCACCCACGCAAGCCAGAGCCTGGCGGCGCTCGGGGTGCCGGTGCAATGGCATATTTCGCAGGGGGTTGGGCACGGCATCGATGGCGAAGGGCTGCGCCAGGGCGGCGAATTCCTGGCACGGCAGTTGCGCCAATCACCCTAACTTTCGGCAATCCCATACACTTTTTCGCGAAATACCAGACCCGCTTCACAATCCTGTCACGTCTGCCTATAAAGTAGGGGCATGAGGGCTGCCCGTCGGCAGCCGCAATGACCGAGGTGGGGAGCGTCGCATTGAACGCTCACGTTTCGCCAACGGGCTTTCCGGCCCTGGTCCTCAACGCGGACTTCCGTCCGCTCAGCTACTATCCGCTGTCGCTGTGGTCGTGGCAGGACGCGATCAAGGCCGTGTTCCTCGAGCGGGTGAACATCGTCGCGCAATACGACAAGGCCGTCCACAGCCCGAGCTTCGAGATGAAGCTGCCGAGCGTGGTGTCGCTCAAGACCTTCGTAAAGCCCTCGACCAATCCCGCGTTCACCCGATTCAACGTGTTCCTCCGCGACAAATTCTCCTGCCAATATTGCGGATCACCGGACGATCTCACGTTCGATCACATCGTGCCGCGCTCCCGGGGTGGCCACACCACCTGGATCAACGTGGTCGCCGCCTGTTCGCCCTGCAATCTGCGCAAGGGCAATTTGACGCCGGCGGAATCCGGCATGTGGCCCTCGCAGATGCCGTTCCAGCCCAGCGTGCATCATCTGCACCGCAATGGCCGGCTGTTCCCGCCGAACTATCTGCACGACAGCTGGCTCGATTACCTCTATTGGGATACTGAACTCGAGCCGTGAGCCCCCAGAGGCCCGGATCGTGGCGTGCTGCTGACGAACGATCAAGCGCAGCCGCCAGGGAGATCTCAAGGAGACGTCGGAATGCGTAGTGTTGAGTTGTCGTGCCCGCGCCCGTGGCGGGCATTCAGGCCGTCTTTTACTGCGAATGGTTTTTCTACTCCTGCAGTGATGGCCGTGACCGTCGGCGCGCTATTGCTCGCCGGGCTCGCACCGGCGGCGGCCGAAGACCTCAAGCCCTGGCGCCATGGCGTGCTCGAAGCCAAGAGCGATGCCGGTTTCATCATGATGGCCGATCAGGGCGGGTTTGCCGCCAAGCATGGCCTGAAGATGGACACCATGCAGACCAAGGCGGGGGCCACCGTGATCAAGGCGCTGATCGCCGGCGAACTCGAAAGCGTGGAAATGGGCGCGGCCGAAGCGATCGTCGCCGGCGCGCGCGGCGCCGACATCAAGATCATCGGCTGCTCCTGGCCCGGCCTGCCGCAGGTCGTGCTGGCGAAGGCGGCGATCAAGACGCCTGAGGAGCTCAAGGGCAAGACCATCGCGATCTCCGCGCCCGGTTCGCTGCCGGATCTGCTCGCGCGCGCGGTGCTGGAGAATTACAAGATCGCCGAAAGCGACGTGAAGTTCGCCAATCTCGGCGCCGACCTCGACCGCTACAAATCGCTGGTGGCCGGCGTCTCCGACGCCGCCGTGGTCTCGAACGAATTCGTCGCGGTGATGCCACCGGAATTCCATGTGCTGGTGCAGGGGCACGCGGTGGTGCCGAATTTCATCCGGCTGTGCATCACCACCACCAGCAAGGTGCTGTCGGAACGGCGCGCCGATGCCGAGCAATTCCTGGCAGCACAGATGGAGGCGCTGCGCTTTGCCACCACCCATCGTGCCGAGACCGTGAAGCTGACGCGCGACGTCGCAGGCGCCAAGGCCGACGATCCGCGGCCGGAATTCATTTTCGATCAGGCGATCCAGGACAAGCAGGTCGATCCGGATCTCGCCATCCCGGTGGAGAAGATCGACTGGATGCAGGCGCAGTTCGTGAAGGCCGGCGTGCTGCCGAAGACGGTCGACACCGCCAAGATCGTCGACACCGACGTGCGCGCCAAGGCGGCGGCGCTGATCGGGCATTAGGGCTGTTACCCGCGGTTTCCGGCGGGAGAGCCTCTGTTCCCCTCCCCTGAAAGGTCAGGGAGGGGGTCTGCTCGTGACGCCCGGACGGACAATCCGATTTCGCGTCGACCCCCACCCGGTTTGCTGACGCAAACCGACCTCCCCCTTTCAGGGGGAGGTGAGAGAGACATCGGGGGTGCGCACGGTCGAGTGCAAAAAGACCTGACGGGTTGTCGAATGACTCCTCTTGGTCATTCCGCAAGCCGCGAAGCGGCTGTCCGGAATCCATCTCACCGATGTCGGATTGACGCGGAAACGCAGGTGGATTCCGGGCTCCGGCTTTCAGCCGGCCCCGGAATGACGCCGGAGAGGATTGGACGGTTTGTTAATCTCTGATGTCCTGCAACATCCATTCGGTCGGGAACGCGCGTCCGAGGCCGGCCGCCTTGGCTTTTTCGTAGACCAGCGCGCCGACGGATGAGAACTGCAGGCCCTGGTTGCCCATGTTGTGATAGAAAGTGACCTGGTCGTCGCGCGTGCGGCCCTTGGCTTTGCCGGTGACGAGGTCGCAATAGTCGGGATAGTCGCCGCCGAAGCCGCCTTCGGTGGTGCGCTCGGGCAGGCGCTTCATTTCCGCTTCGGTTCCCGCGACGTAGGCCAGCGGGCTGTGGCCGATTTCGGCTTTGATCCGATCGGTTTCCGGCATGCGGACGCCGCCGACACCCTGGCGGATTTTCACATCGAAGCGATCGAGCGCGGCGCGGCTCAGTTCGCGCGGACCGAGCATGGTCACGTGCATGCCGGGCTCGAGCCAATCGGCCTCGAACGTCGGGCTCATGCTGTCGGTGCAGGTGGCGAGGATGTCAGCCCCCCTCACCGCCTCGCGCGCACTTGCCACCGGTGTCACCTCGATGCCGAGTTTAGCGCTCATCTCCTGCGCGTAACGTTCGCGGTTGGCCGCGGTCGGGCTGAACACGCGGGCGCGCTTGATCGGGCGCACCACGCAGAACGCTTCCAGGAAGGTGCGCGCCATGCCACCGGCGCCGAGAATGGCGACCGTGCTTGCGTCCGCGCGCGCCAGCAACCGCGCCCCGATGCCAGCGCCGCCGCCGACCCGCATGTGCTGCAGCACACCGTCATTGATGAAGGCGAGCGGCTCGCCGTTCCGGGTGCTCATCAGCAGGATCAGCCCCATGAACGTGCCGGGTTCGACGCAGTATTTGTTTTCGCGCCATTGCCCATCGGCATTCTTCGGCCAGGTCATGACATCGGATTTCATTCGGATGGCGAAATAGCCGTCGTTCGCGCCCTCCATGGTGCCCCAGCGGTAATAGCCGTCGGTGCGCTCGCACGGCACGTACATGTCGAGGCGCGGACGGTGGATGGCGCCGCCGTCGGGGATCTGGCGAAACGCGTTCTCCTGCGCCTCGATGCAGTCCTTCATGGTGAGCAGCTTGGCGACGACGTCATTGTGGATGAACAGCAAGGGCTTCCTCCGGTGCAATTGTTGTGGCTCCGTCCCGGGCGGCCGGGGCGGGCAAGCTCGCGTACATTCCGCGACAACGCAGCCTGTTTCCTATAATAAATCTCCGCGACGCCGAAACCGAATTCGAACAGAAAATCCAAGCCGCCAAGGAGTGTCATGAGCCGCGTAAAACTGTCCATCGCAACCACCGATTACGACCACTTCCGCGATTTCCGGTTCGGCCTGGTGCAGGCCGAGGGCATCGATGCCAACTGGCAGATGCTCGGCCATCACGAGATTTTCGCGCGCTTCACCTTCAACCGCGAATGGGACGTGAGCGAATTGTCGTTCGCCAAATTCGCCGCCCAGGTGACGCGGGAGAATTCCGACATCATCGGCCTGCCGGTGGTCTGCTCGCGGCTGTTTCGCTTCAGCTCGTTCTACGTCAACAAGAACAGCGGCATCCGGACGGCAGCCGACCTCAAAGGCAAGACGGTGGGCTCGCCGGAATGGGCGCACACCGCCGCGGTCTACATGCGCGGCTGGCTGCAGCACGACATCAACATCCCGCTGCAGGACATTCACTGGGTCCAAGCCGGCGCCAACGAATCCGGCCGGATCGAAAAGGTCGAGCTCAGCCTGCCCAAGGGCGTCAAGCTGACACGCGTCGCGGACAAATCATTGAGCGAGATGCTGGCATCAGGCGAGATCGACTGCGCCATCATCGCCCGGCCGCCGACCTGTTTCCTCCAAGGTCACCCGGACGTGGTGCGGCTGTTTCCGGATTTCATGGCGATGGAACAGGAGTATTACGCGCGCACCAAGGTGTGGCCGATCATGCACATCATCGCGGTGCAGAAGCGCGTGCTCGCGGACAATCCGTGGATCGCCCGCAATCTCTTCAACGCGTTCCTGGAGTCCAAGCGGCGCAGCCTCGAGCGGCTGCTCGATCCGGCGGTGTCGCGCTATCCGCTGCCGTGGCTGACGACCTACGCGCGTAACATGCGCGATCAGTTCGGCGACCCGTTCCCGTTCGGGATCGAGGAAAACCGCGCGACGCTGGAGCAGTTCCTGCAATATACCTTCGACCAGGGCATCGCGCATAAGCACGTCAAGCCGGAGGACATTTTCCCGGCAGGGATTGCGACGTCGGTGAAGATTTAGCGCCTGGAAATTTGGCCGATAGGTGAAGGTGCCGCAGCCACGCACACTAGGTTCCCTCCCCCCTTGCGGGAGAGGGTTAGGGAGGGGGGTAGCCGCGCACGCTGAACCAATCAGTTTGCCCGATGACGCCAGACCCCCACCCGACTCGCCTTCGGCGAGCCACCCTCCCCACGCTTCGCGGGGGAGGGATAACTAGCCGTCAATGAACCCCGGTCAGCGCCGCATTCCCTCTCCCCGCAAGCGGCGCGAGGTAAAGCCTCCACCACTCAAGTCAGCCGCAGCAAGCGCGCGACGGCAAGTGCCTCCTTCAGCGGGTCGCCGGTGAAGATCGCCCGGGCGATGCGCGCCGCCGTGCGGTTGGACGGGCCCGCCGCATGGGCGAGCAAGCCGACGACGACCACGACCGGATCGAGCTGAAGGGTTGCCGCGAGCGCGACCAGGACCTTATTTGTCGCGGCCTCGCGGATGGCGCGGACAGCGTCGGCATCGAGCGACGAGAGGTCGCCGGATTGCAGCTGCTGCGGCGCCTGATCCCAATCGATCGGAATACGGGGCAGCGGCGGAGGATCGCGATCGGCGTTCCCTGTGTCCGGCCGGCGTTGAAAAAATCCCATGGCGCGCCGCCGGAGCGAGGCGCGACTGGGTTCGTCCCAATCGAGCAAGCTGTTAAAGCGGCCGGTGGACCGATCGGCCGCGGCCGGCGGCGGCGGTGCCGCGCAGGCCACCGACGCCGAGGCGACGCGCGGCGACGGCAGCGGGATTTTGCGTGTGGCGGGAACCGTGTCCTGAATCGCGCCGGCGTCATCGACCAGCACCAGACTGGTCAGATGGGTCACCAGACCTTCGGCTTCCGCGAGCGCGGCGGCGTTGTCTTCCGTGAGCGTCGGCAACAGCAAGCTTGCGGCGACCGCGGCGACGGCGCGTGTCTGCGGTGTCGCCGAAGCGTCGTCTTTCGAATTATGCGCCCGCCAGGAGGCTTCGATGATCATGCCGCCGCGCCGCATTGCCACGTGATCGGCAATACCGGAGACCGGCTCGGGCGCGACAAAGGGCATGCGCAGCGAAAGCAAGGCCGCTTTCAGCACCGCGGTCAGCTCATTCCCGGCGGTGACGAAGATTTCCCCGCCGGTCAAGGCGCTGAGATGTCCGACATTGGCCTCGAGACTGTCTTCGCCGACCAGCACCACGCAGATCCGACGTCCGGCGCGGGCGAGTTGCTGCACATCCAGTGCATGACTTTTTCCGTCGGTGATCAGCAAGAAGTCGCGGGCACGGGATTGTGCGATGGCGCCGGCGAGCGCGACACCGATTTCGGTGCCGCCGTGCGGTTGCCGCAGTTTCCGGATCAACGCCAGCAAGGTTTCGGATGAGCTTGCGCCATCGACGGCGCGGCCGGAGGCAACCGGTTCGGCGGTCGAGCCGATATGGTCGAGGGCATTGTCGAATTCCCAGAGATCAATCGCGTCCGATGCGGCGACGGTGCCGGCGACCATGCGCAGGCCGCGCAACACCGCGTGATGCTTGGTGTCGCCGCGATCCTCCGCGGAACACGGATCAGACATCGATCCCGAACGATCGACCAGGATGGCGACGTCGAGCGCGGTATCGGTGCTCGGCGCGGGCGCGATGCGCAAGACGACGTCGCGGCCATCGGCGGCACGGCCGCGCAGCTCGCGCGGGGTCCATGCGCTAACCTCGAGATCGATCGGCGCGTCGAGCGGAATGTCGGCGCGGCCGTCGCTGAGATCCCCTCCCCGCAGCGTGACCGTGCCGTCGCGGCAGGTGACGCGCAGCGCCGCGGTGTCGGCGCGGCCGCCATGGACGAGATCGTCGGACTCCGGCAACGCCGAGCGGCCATAGATGTCGCCGACCGTGAGCGGAATGTGCAGACGCCCGCGACCGTCGATATTGGTCAGCGTCAGCGCCCAGGTGGTGCGGACTTCGACCTCGGCGTCCGGCGGAACATGGGCGACGGAGAGCATATGAACTCCGCGCAACACCTCTTCGTGCAGTACCGCGGTCTGGCCGCGATCGATGGCAGATTCATAGTCGGCGCGGGCAATAGTCTTTCGCCGCGCGCGAGCTTCGAGCACGCGGTTGGCGATGCGGGCGGTGAGCGCAAACAAGGTCGCGTGCACGGGCAACGGGAAGGTAATCGTCGCCTCGATGCTTGAGTCCTCGGCGTTGCGGAATGTGCGCGTGGTGGTGACGATCGCGAGACCGGCGTCGATGACGACGTCGAATTGGGTGGCGATCAGCGGCAGCGGCCGCGGCGTTCGCGCGACGAAGGCGCCGGCAACGAAGGCATGCAGCGGATCAATCGTGGTTTGCAGCGCGGGCATGGTTCTGGGTGTCCTTCAAAAGCTCGTTCAAGAGTTCGACGATGCGCTCGGCCAGCGGGGCGACATCGGCGCCGCTGCCGATGACGGCAGGATCGACGACGAGGGTGATGCCCGGCGCCACCGGAATCGGCGCGCCTTCGCGGGCTTGCAGCAGCAGCTTGATGGCAGCCGGCGGGAACCCGAGGTCCCGCAGGCGGGCGTAGCGATTTATCGCGGCGACATGATCCTCCCCGTAGTCAGCATTGGCGCGCCCGCCGCGCGGCGGCGGGATAAATCCTTCGGCGATGAGATAGCGGACCTGCCGCTCGGCAATGCCGGTGAGGTCGGTCAGCTCGTTCATCCGCATGCTCGGGCCTTTCGACAAATTATTTGTCGAAATACTATGTCGGAAAGATGGCTTTTGACAATGTTTTTGTCGATTGGATGGGGGAGTGGCAGATGTTGGTGCCGCGACAGACACCCGTGCGTTCCCTCCCCCCTTGCGGGGGAGGGTTAGGGAGGGGGTGACCGCGAACGCTGAACTCAATGGTCAATCGAAGACAGCTTCAACGTGCGACGTTGAACGCTCAAAACAGCGAACGTGACTTACCGAGAGCCCCCCACCCGACTCGCCTTCGCTTCGCTTCGGCGAGGCACCCTTCCCCCGCTTCGCGGAGGAGGGATAAGCAGAAATCTGCGGAGGAGGGATAGCAGCTCTCTAATGAATCCCGATCAGGGGCCAATAGAACGGCACCAGCAGCATCAGGACGGCGAATTCCACCACCGTGAGCCACCAGCCGATGCGCACGAGATCGCGGGCCTCGAAATATCCGTAGGAATAGCCGACGATCAGCACGCCGGATTGATAGGCGAACAGCTTGCCGCCGGCGGCAAAGGTCCAGATCATGCCGAGCAGCAGCGGCGACATCGCGTGCGCCTTGGCGAGCCCCATCACCAGGGGGATCGAGGTGCCGAGCATCGAGATCTCGCTCGCCAGCAGGAAATGATAGACGAACGCCGTCCAGTACATCACCACCGTGGTCGTATAGATGTTGGTGAAGAACGGATCCATCCACGTGATCACGGTGTGGGTGAGCACGTCGAGGCCCTTGGTGATGCTCAGCACGTTGCCCATGCTGACGGCCTCGGCGACGAAGAACACCGGCATATAATTCAGCGTACGCATGTCGTCAGCGTCGAGCAGGCCGACGCGCGGCAGCAGCGCAAACAAACCGACCCCGAGCGCGACCATGACCGGCGGAATATGGTGGACGAAGTCGGTCACCCACAACAGGATCGCAATCGCGATCAGGGTGGCCGCCTTCTTCTCCACCGCCGACCACGGCCCCATGGTTTTAAGCTGGGCGCGGAAGAACTCCTTGCCGCCTGCGATCGAGGTCGTCTCCGGGCGATAGAGTTTCAGGGTCAGCCCCCACGCCACCAACACCGTAATGATACTGCACGGCAGGAAGGCCAGGAACCACTGGCCCCACAGCACCTCGACGCCGCCGAATTTCTGCATCAGCCCGGTGGCGGTGATGGCGCCGGCGCCGGCGATGATCATCTTGTCGAAAATATTGGCGGTGTAGGTGAGCACCAGGAACATGCCGCGGGCGATGTTGCTGCCGCGCTGGGCGTTGAAGGCCTCGCACAGCGCCAATGCGATCGCCGCCAGGATGACCACGCGCGCGAGCCCGGAGGGCACCACGATGGTGAGTAGGAAGTCGGTGATGATGAGGCCGAGCAGAATGCGCGGATAGCTCGAGCCGACCCGCAACATGATGGAATAGGCCAAGCGGCGCGCGAGCCCGGATTTGCTGGTCATGAGGCCGATCAGCATGGCGGCGAACAGGAACCAGGCGGTCTCGTTGGCGAAGCCCGAGAAGGCTTGCTCGAACTTGACGATGCCGAGTGCCCAAAACAAAAAGCAGCCGATGAAGCCGGCGAGCGCGAATTCCATCGCCTGGCTGATCCAGGCGATGACCATGAACGCGACCACCGCGAAGCCGTGCTTGGTCTGCGGTTCGAGGTCGAGTGGGGCGAACCAGATGACGAGCGGGACGAGGATGCAGAGAATCTGGCCGATGCGCGCGAGCGGCGTATTGGTGCCGTGACGGTCGATCTCCGCGGGCGCGGGCGCAGGACTGGCCTCAACAATGGTCATACGGAACTCCCCTCCCCGGCAGCACGTCTTATGGCTTGATCAGGCGCCCGGCCCAATATCAATTGCGGGCAACGAATACCAGCATTCCGATCCCTCGACGCGTCATACGCGGGCTTGACCCGCGTATCCATCATCAAAATACTTTCTCTATTTCAATAAGTTGGATTGCCGGGTCAAGCCCGGCAATGACGACCGACAGGGGCCGCGCCTGCAAACCGTGGGATAAAGGTTAGTCCTTCGCTCCGCTGCGGCCAAAACCCGCGCCCCATCCCGCAACCGCCGCGAGCGCCAGCGAAATCAGCACGTTGTAGCCGGCCAACGACAGCCCAAAAAGCCGCCAGGCCGCATCGTCACAGCGCACGACCGTTTCGGCCTGCATGCGGCGCAGGAGATCTGAGGCCGAGCCCATGCCCGAGATCGGCCCGGAGCAATCCGCGGGCCCGGGCCACCATTTCCACTCGACGCCGGCGTGATAGGCGGCAAGCCCGGCGCTCCCAAGCATAATGAGCGCCAGAACAACCAGCCCGCCGACCACCCACGACCGCGGCGCCGATTTCATCGCCGCAAAAGCCACCACCAGCGCCAGTGGGATCGCGATGTAATAAGGAATGCGCTGCTCGAAGCAGAGCGGACAGGGCAAGTAGTGCAGCACATATTGAAAGAAATAGGCGCCGAGGATGGTGGCGGTGCCGATGGCGGCGATCGTGAGCGCGGCCAAGGCTGCCGGCGGGAGGCGAATCGCGGATATCGACATGACAGACATCGGTTCACCGATCGGCTCAAGGCCCCCGCCCCGAGGCCGTAGACGTAGCGCCCCCACCGGTTCCTGTCGATGCCAACCCCGCGAGGCGCCCCGGCATTCCAGTTGACCCGGCAATGCGCGCCAGTATGATCCGCGCGCTTGCGGGTGATTTGGCCTGAGCGGATGTCGGTCCGCGGTCGGGATCACATGCTAAGCGAAGAGAATTCAGAGCGCGGCCATTGTCAGCTTTCGCTGCCCGCGCCCTGCCCCTGTGGCGGAATTGGTAGACGCGCCTGACTCAAAATCAGGTGGCCGCAAGGTCGTGCTGGTTCGAGTCCGGCCAGGGGCACCAAATTATTTTTATTTGCCGCAGCCCTTCGAGATCGTCACGTTCATGACGAAGGATCGCGTGGCGAGCAAGGCATCGCCACGCTCGCGTTCTCGATCAAACGGCCAAGGCCACGTCCTGAACGCGCGCATCACCCGCAGTTCAGGCTCGGCGACCCTCGATCAGGAAACATTGGCGCTGGTGAAGCGCGCCCAACCGCTGCCGGCCCCGCCGCCCGATGTCGGAGGTGCGCAAATCGCGATCGCGGTTCCGATCCGCTATCGCCTGCACCTGCACCGCGACAAGCCAGCATTGTTCTGTTGATTTCCAATGGTTATGGTAGCCGCTGACTGACTGACAATCGGCTGGCCGCAAGGTTGCTGGTTTGAGTCCCGCCGGGGGGCGCCAATTTGGTTTTGACGAATTTTTTGACTTCGCTTTTCACGACGTGCGGGGCTGTGCGAGCAGCGTCAGTCCACTTGACGCAAACCGAAGTGCTTTCGTGAACCCGGACGAAACCTTGCTTGATCTCATCGGCGGCATTTATGATTCTGCGCTGAATCCCGAGACTTGGAACGCTATTCTGCCGAGGATCGGCGCCTTTGTCGGCGGATCGGCGGGCGGCCTGTTCGCCCATCATGCCTCGCGACGGAGCGGGAGCGTCCACTATCAGTTTGGAACCGACCCGGACTATCGGCAGCTCTATCTCGAAAAATACCTGACGATCGACCCGATGTTCGGCACCTATTTCGTGCTCGACGTCGGTGAGGTCTTCAGCACGTCGACGATCATGGCGCATGCGGAGTTTCTGCAATCGCGCTTCTATGTAGAGTGGGTCAGGCCGCAGGGCTGGATCGATAACATCGCCGTCTATCTCGACCGGTCAGGCGAAGATCACTCCGCCTTCGCACTGTTTCGCAACGAGCGCGAAGGCATCGCCGACGAGCCGGCGCGCGAGCGCATGCGGCTCCTGGTTCCGCATCTTCAGCGCGCCGTGCTGATCGCAAACCTCGTCGAATACAAAACGGCGCAGGCCGCCACGTTCGCCGACGCACTCGACGGGCTGAGCGCGAGCGTATTGTTCGCCGATGCGAGCGGCCGCATCACCCACGCCAACGCCTCCGGCCGCGCCATGATTGCCGACGGCAATGTCTTGGGAGCGTCGAGCGGCCGACTGCTCGCGAGCGATCCGGATGTCAATCGCGTGCTGCGGGACATCTTTCTCGCCGCCGACACCGGCGATGCGGCGATCGGCGTCAGCGGGGTGGCGGTGCCGCTGGTGGCGCGCGACGGCGAACGCTATGTCGCGCATGTCCTGCCGCTGTCGTCGGGCGCACGCCGCAGTGCCGGCGTGAGCTATGCCGCCGCGGCGGCGCTGTTCGTGCAGAAGGCCGCTTTGGCGACAAACTCCCCGCCCGAGTCGATCGCCAAGACCTACCGGTTGACGCCGATGGAACTGCGCGTGCTGCTCGCCATCGTCGAGGTCGGCGGCGCACCGCAGGTCGCCGAGACCCTCGGCATCGGCGAGGGCACGGTCAAAACCCATCTCAAGCGGCTTTATGAGAAGACCGGCGCCCGCCGGCAGGCGGATCTGGTCAAGCTGTTTGCCGGCTACACCAGCCCGCTGCTGGGCTGATCGCTGCGCGCCGGCGGGCGCCCGCAATAGATACCGTCCCATCGCATGAAAGGTCTCCCGATCGGGAGACGCGGCACACCGCGCCGTCGCGCTAGGCTTCCGAGAAAGCCGCCTTGTCGCAACCGAGGTCTGACCAAGACCAGACCGGCGACGATGACGCGGCAACCCAAGGGGCGGCGTGATGATCAAACGATGGATGACCCGGTGGACTTCGGTTCTCGCACATGCGGTTCTATCGTCCGCGGTTGTTGTTTCGTTTGGTTTCTTCACCGAGGCATTGGCGCTCTGTACCAACAAATGCACGACCGGCCACCAAGCGTGCGTCGATTGGTGCTGGCAACATAACAAAACGCTCAACAGCCAACTAAAGTGCACCATCGGGTGTGACAATTATTGGCTTTCCGGGAAAAATCCGCAGTCGATCAGCGTGCCACCAAAGCCGACCAATCCACCCGATAAAGGTGTTGGACCGGGCAAGTTGAAGAATCCGCCGACCACGGTTTCCAACCCGAACACCCCTCCCCCGCCGCCGTTCCAGATTCGGAGCCGTGGGCGCCGATAGCGCCGACGCCGGGCGTCACGATGCATTTGCGACGTGCGCAACAAAGGAGAGCAACGCCGTGAAAAAAGTTTGGGTGCATGTGCCGGCGGCTTGTTCGCTCGCAATCCTGTCGATGGCATTCCTTGGTTCTTTTGGCTTCTTCAATGAAGCGAAGGCGAAATGCAGTACCAACGCATGTTTGTCAGGACAGGCTAGTTGTCTCGGTTGGTGTGATGCTCATAACAAAACGCCGTTAAGTCAAACCATCTGCGCGAACAAATGTGGCGACTATTGGCACGACGGGAAGTCCATCGGGAAAGACCCAACTCATCCATCCGGTCCGCCCGACAAAGGTGTTGGACCGGTCAAGTTGAAGAATCCGCCGACAACGGTTTCGAACCCGAACACGCCTCCCCCGCCGCCGTTCCAGATTCGAGAGCGAGGGCACAAATGACGCCGACGCTGGGCATCCGTCAGTGCGCGCGATTGATCGGCAACGGATCGAGGAAACAGCAATGACGCCAATTTCAAAAATAGTTTCGCCCCTGACGATATCAGTGGTGTTGGCAATGTCGGCGGCGTTGACGACGATCAGTCCTGCCGTCGCAAAGAGCGGCGGCGGTCCAAGTCAGGTGAAGACATCCGGCACCTCGGCCAATCAGGGCAGCAATCCGTCGGGTGGCCCCGTCGCGCGTCGTCCCGCAGGATGCGGTCATAAGACTTATGGCGCGTGCGCGTTTCCGACACCGACGGGAACCCAGAGCGGTAACGATCCTCGCGGTCCCAACCGGGGACCGGGCAACCCCACCCTTCATCCGAAATAGGGTCTCGGGTCTAACCACGCTCACCCGCACGTCGCCGCGCGCGTGAGCGTGATCCGGACAATGCTCTTTCCGCACCCTCCCTAGGCGGCGGCGGCCGACTTGCCCGCCTTCGCTTGAATAAACGAGAGCAGATCGGCGTTGATCTCGTTCTTGCGGGTGGTGCACATGCCGTGAGGAGCGCTTTTGTAGACTTTGAGTTGCGCGCCTTTGACGATCTTCGACGAGAGCATGGCCGCCGCGCCGATCGGCACGATCTGATCGTCGTCACCGTGGAGGATCAGGGTCGGCACGTCGAATTTCTTGAGATCCTCGGTGGTGTCGGTTTCGGAAAAGGCCTTGATGCAGAAGTACGATGCCGGGAAGCCAGCCATCATGCCTTGCAGCCAGAACGATTCCCGCACGCCCTCCGAGATCTTGGCGCCCGACCTGTTGTAGCCGTAAAATGGCATGCTCAGATCCTTGAAGAACTGCGAACGGTCAGCGGCGACATTGGCACGGAGTTGGTCAAAGACCTCGATCGGCAAGCCGCCCGGATTGGCCGAGGTCTTGAGCATCAGCGGCGGGATGGCGCTGATCAGCACCGCCTTGGCAACGCGCTTGGTGCCATGTCGACCGATGTAGCGCGCGACCTCGCCGCCGCCGGTGGAATGCCCAACATGAATGGCGTCCTTCAGATCGAGCTTCTGCACGAGTTCCGCGAGGTCGTCGGCGTAGGTGTCGAGGTCGTTGCCATTCCACGGCTGGCTCGAACGGCCGTGGCCGCGGCGATCATGCGCGATGCAGCGATAGCCGTGTGACGCGAGGAAGAACATCTGGTCCTCGAACGCGTCCGCGCTCAGCGGCCAGCCATGACTGAAGACAACAGGCTGACCCTTACCCCAATCATTGTAATAAATCTGCGTGCCGTCTTTGGTCGTGATCGTGGTCATATGTGGACTCCTTCGTTTTTATCGGGACGTGCTCGATGCGTTCGCGCGCCGGCAGCGCGGCGAATGATTGCGGACACCGCGTGTGCCGTCGGCACCCACGATGCAAATCAGACCTCGCGTCAGAAATTCATGCCAACCGATGGCACCGGAGATGCCAGTTGAAGCAAGCGGAGACCTCGGCACGTTTCCGCTTTATCGACAACTCCTGAACAAGCCGTGGCTTGCTCTTGCAAGTCGATCTGGGAAGCCTGACGCAAAGCACAAGAGCGGTCACGATATTGCCTCGATGAGACCATCGGACGGCCGCAGGGCAGCGACGACTTTCATTTGAAATGAATTGTCATATTTCCACGGCAGACGAGCGGTCGTCGAACGGCAGCGCGATTGTGAATGACTCCCCGCTTGTGCCAATGAAAAATTGGCGGATCACCCATCCACCGTTTCCGCACCCACGCCCAGCGCCTCCCTTATCTTCTGCGCGAGTTCCGCTTTGCGGTACGGCTTGTTGAGCAGCGCGATATCCGGATCGATTCTGCCGTCATGCACGATGGCCTTTTCGGTATAGCCCGAGGTGTAAAGCACCCGCGTGCCCGGGCGCCGTTTTGCAACCTCTTCGGCCAACCCGCGCCCGTTCATGCCGCCCGGCATGACGACGTCAGTGAACAGAAGATCGAATACGACGCCCTGCTCCACTAACGCCAGCGCCTGCGCCGCGCTTGCGGCTGCGATGGTGGCGTAGCCGAGACTTTCGATGTGCGCGATCACGGTCTTGCGCACGAGGGCATCATCCTCGACCACGAGGATGGTCTCGTGCCCGCCCTGCACTGTCGCGACCGGCGCCGGTTCGCTCGCCTCTGCTCCGAGGCTGCGCGGCAAGAAAAGCTCAAAGGTGGTCCCGCGTCCCTCTTCGCTCTCGATCCTGATATGGCCGCCGGATTGTTTAACGAAACCGTACACCATGCTGAGCCCGAGGCCGGTGCCCTTGCCGATGTCCTTGGTGGTGAAAAATGGCTCGAACACCTTGTCGCGCAGCGCCGGTGGAATGCCGCTGCCGGTGTCGGCCACCGCGATCATCACATAGGGACCGGGCGTCACCTCGAGGTTGGTGCGGGCATAGGCCTCATCGAGGTTCACGTTTTCGGTCGCGAGCGTCAGCGTGCCGCCGTTCGGCATGGCGTCGCGGGCGTTGAATGCGAGATTGAGCAGCGCGGTGGAGAGCTGGGTCGGATCGATCATAGCTGCCCAGGTCTCAGCGGCGAGAGTCGACTCGATCCGGATCTGCTCGCCGAGCGCCGGCCGCAGCAGCTTGGCGGTGTCGGCGACAAGAGCATTGATATCGGTTTCGCGCGGGCGCAATGGCTGCTTGCGGGCGAACGCCAGCAATTGCCGGGTGAGATCGGCGCCGCGGGTCGCCGCCGCGTCGATCATCTTGGCGATGGTTGCGAGTGCGGGGCGATCGGCAACCCCCGCGATCAGGATATCAATCGTGCCGGTGATGACGGTCAGCATGTTGTTGAAGTCGTGGGCGATGCCGCCGGTGAGCTGGCCGATCGCCTCCATCTTCTGCGCGTCGCGCAGCAGACGCTCGGTCTCTTTCCACGCGGTCACATCGCGGAACACCAGCACCGCGCCCTGCGGGGCACCGCGCGCGGCTTTGATCGGGCGAGCGCTGACAACGACGTGAATCATGCGTTCGTCACCTCTGAAGCGAAACGCGAGCTCGAAATGGTCGACGTTCTCACCGCGGACGGCACGAATGATCGGCCATTCCTCGGCGGCCAGCGGCGTCACGCCGTCGGCGGCGAAGACCTGGTAGCTCCGCATCCAGGCATTCCAGCCGACGTCGGCGTTGTTGCCGAGCAGCTCCCTGGCCGCGGTATTGGCGAACACGATGGCGCCGGCTTCGTCGACCAGCAGCACCGAATCGGCCATGCGCGTCATAATGACGTCGAGGATCTCGGCGTTCCGGCGCATGGCGGCCGTCTTTTCGGAGACCTCCGCCGCCATGCCGGCGAACGCGGCCGCAAGCACACCGAATTCACCGCTCCCCGCGAGCGGCACGACCGGCAACACCGGCGCGGTCCCGGGGTCGCCCCGCCCAAAAGCGGTGACCGCTTTGGTCATCTGCACCAGAGGCCGGCTCATCGAACGCGCCAGGAAAACCGCGAGCGCGAGCGCCGCCAGCGACGCCACAAGCGCGCCGATCGCGGAGCTGATAAAGACAGCGTGCTTTGCAGCCAACAACGACGCGTAGGGAACCACCTGCATCACGGTCACCCGCTGTCGACCCGCGAGCAGCGCTCCCGCGAGATTAACGGCGAAACGCTCGCCGGAGCGACCGTTCATGACGACGGGGCCGAAGGCATCGATTTTCAGGTTGTCCTGGTTCAAGCCCGGGAAATCGTCCTGCAGGCGCTCGCGTTGCCCTGACTCGAAGCCGAACTCACGGGCAGGATCGGGGTTGACCAGGTAGTCGCCGCGCTCGTCGATGACGTAGGTCTCCCGCGCCGGCAGCGGCGCGAGAAAGATCGAGCGTGGCGGCGCCTTCGCCGTGCGCACCTTCGCAAACTCGGAGCGCAGATCCATCGTGATGACGAGGATCCCGAACGGTTCCGGTGCGCGGACCGGCGTGGCGACATTCAGAACCGGAACCACGGTGCCGTCATGCGCGTGCTCGACCACGACGGGGGACACATCGATGTCGCCATCGGCAAGGCGGAGTGTCCGACGGATCAGGTCCTCGTCCAGGTGCGGCGACGCGGCATTGGCGCGAACCTCGCCGTCAACGCGTTCGACATTGACGATATCCCGGATCATATCCTGGCCGTCAGCGGCAACCAGCCGGCAACGGCGATAGCGTGGCTCCGCGTTGAGCATGGCGGAACAGCGGGCCGTCAATTGCGATCGCCATGCCGCCAGCGCCGTGCCGCCGGCCGCGTCGACGCCTTGATTCAGCTTGGCGCGCGCGATGCCGGCGACCGCGGAGTCCGCGCGCAGGGCAACGACATCGGCGCGCAAGCCGGCGGTCGCGCTCTCCAGCTGATCCGCAAGCGTCTTGGTCAACGCGGCAAACCGCTCCGCGGCGGCGGGCATGCCGGCGACCTCGAACACACGATAGTTCAGGGCGGAGAACACGGCCACGGTCAGAGCGACGTGGGCGATGATCGCCACCGTGAACCGCGTCGACAGACGCATGAAAAGTACTCTCCCCCTTCGCGCGGCGTCCCGCCAGGTCGTCGGCCAAGCCGGCAATGATGAATTTTCGGCCCGAACGGCGCAAGGGGCGAGGTCGCAAACTTATTGTTGCCCTGCGGCCGCTGTAGAGCACCCGCCACGCGCGGATACAAGTTCGGAGACCCCCGGTGAGCATACGCCTAAAGTCGAAGCCCGCCGAATTTCCACGCCGGATGTTGACGCGACGTGGATTTGGGCAAGCCGCGGCGGGCGCCTTGGTCAGTTGCGGAATCGGCGCCGTGACAATGAGCGCCTATGCGCAGGGCGGCCACAATGGCGCGCTGGCGGAGGAGATTGCAAAGATCGAAGCCGACAGCGGCGGCAGGCTGGGCGTGGTCGTCCTCGATTCACGCTCGGGCGCCGCGTCAGCCCATCGGGCAGACGAGCGTTTTCCGATGTGTTCCACCTTCAAGCTGCTGGCGGCGGCCGCCATCCTCGCCCGGGTGGATGCCGGCAAGGAACGGCTCGACCGCCGGATCCGGGTCGAAGCCGGCGACCTCGTGGTGTACTCGCCGGTCACCAAAGCGCACGTGGGAGGCGGGATGTCGCTCGCGGACATCTGCGAAGCGGCGATCACCATGAGCGACAATACCGCGGGCAACCTGATGCTTGCCAGCCTCGGCGGACCCGGCGGCCTCACCGCCTATGCGCGCGCGCTCGGCGATCCGGTCACGCGGCTCGATCGCATCGAACCGGATCTCAACGAGGCCGCGGTCGGCGATCTGCGCGACACCACGACACCGGCAGCGATGGCGGCGAATATGCGCACGCTGGTGCTCGGGAATGTTCTGTCGACGCAGTCGACCGACCAACTCATCGTGTGGCTCGTCGGCAACAAGACCGGGGACACGCGCGTGCGCGCCGGCGTGCCAAAGGGCTGGCGCGTCGGCGACAAGACCGGATCAGGCGACCATGGCAGCACCAACGACATCGGCGTGATCTGGGCGCCCGAGAAGGCACCAGTCGTTTTCGCGATCTATCTCACCGAGACATCAGCGTCCGCGGAGCGACGCAACACGACGCTTGCCAGCGTCGGCCGCGCAATTGCTCGCGCGATGCAATGAGCGGGCGGAATAGACGCGACGGTTTACTAACGTGACGTTCTCAAAATTTGGTTTTATGGCGTTTTGACCCGCGATCGCGGCTGGCAATTGTTTCACGCGGACGTTTGAACACGACGGAACAGGGAGGGCTCAGCTGCCGCTTGTGTTGATAAAGACATTCCGACACACGGCCCTCGTCCGGGATCGCCTTCTGGCAAAGCCGCATGGCGTCGGACGTACAGGCGGAGGCGTCCGCCTGCGTGTAGGCGATGGCGGACAGCGGCGCGATCGCGACAACCACAAATGCCGCGCAGGCGATAACAATTGATTTTTGCATGGCGTTGCCCTCCCGGGGTTTGTTCGGGGGGCAACGAATGCCGGGAGAATTTGTTCCGAACGGGGCGCCGGGCGGTAGGATGGGTGGAGCGTAGCGATACCCATCATCGAGCAACATCGAGGGCCTTGGTGGGTTTCGCTTCGCTCTACCCACCCTACGATCACTACGATTACCCTGCGGGGGCACCGAAGCCGATCGTTCGCCGGCTCAAGCCCACGGTGATCGCATAACCGCCGATGAGATCGGCGAGGCTGACCAGAATGAGAAGGATTGCCGCTTCCCAGCGGCCCGAGGTCTTCAGCAATTCCGGGTGACCGACAATGGCAACGGCTGCGACCAGCAGCGGCACCACCGACGCCAGCCCGTCCAGCACGCCGACAAATCGCTCGCGGTAGGACATGGCGAACGGGATCGAGATCAACTGGAAAGCCAGATAGAAATACACCAGCCACGCGATATTGAATCCGAGGCGATCGGGGGTGAACCATCCCACCGTTCCGTCCAACCCGGTCAAGTTCTTATCGGCGGCCCAAAAGAAATACACTTCCCAGGCGGCAAGCCCCAACGCCATCATGACGCTGATCCCCGACAGCGAAAAGCCGCCGTCTTTCACCTGCACCTGCCCGGTTCGTTGCTCGACAGCCATCGCCATTGCAATTCTCCCGATGAAATTGCCTCGTTCGGATGGGCAACGCGGAAAGACGCGTTCGGATCCCTCACGTTTACTTGCATGGCCGGCGCGGTGAGGCCGGATGCGCGCGCAAGGTGCGGCAATTGCTCAAGGGTTTGCGTGCGGCACAGCAAAAAAATAATTTCGTCGATTGAAACGCGCCCGCCACTATGGGCGACGCGTCTCTGACAACGAGGCCCCGGCCCAACCGTAGGGCTGGCGGGACCGGGGCCGTGACGGCTCTGCCGAGCAACGGGCGGATAGCCGCCACAGGCGGTTAACGCATCGTCGGCGAAAGCGTTGCGATCGGTTCGTGCGCAACAGATGCGATGGTATCCGGAAACGACTGTGGAGATCTGCGGACGATCATCCGGCGCGCGGGATCGGTCGCGCGAAGCGAAACCTGCCGTGCGCGCATCATGCAATCGATGTGTAAGGGTCGTGCGAGTTGGTGGGTTTCGCTTCGCTCTACCCACCCTACGATCGCCGCTACGATCCCTATGCCGCCAGGGCCAGGTCGTTGTCGCCCTCGCCGGTCTGTTCATCGGCAGCGTCTTCAATCTCGCTCTGCTCGTCCCAAGCAGGCGCGGTCTCCCGCGCGCGCGCTTCGCGACGGGCATCCCGCAAGATCCGGCGCCGCATTTCCGCGGTCGCGCCGCTCGTCGCCAGCAGTGATTCAAGCCACGCTTCGATACCGCTCACATCAAGCGGCTGTTCGCAGACGGCAAAATCGATCATGGCCGCGATCAGCCAGCCGGCCCAGGCGCGGTCGGTGCGTTCGACCTGAGCGTCGAGCACCAGCAGGATCTCGGCGTCCTCGCGGCATAAGATACCGGCGGGCAGACAGTCGCGCTGCAGACGGCGCACGTCGCCGAAGGTAATGCGGCTCTTGGCCACCATGGTGGTGACGAAATCCTGAAGCGTGGTGCTCATTGCGGGCCTGCTCGATGCAGAGTTGCTTGGTTGGCGCCATTTGCGCAGGGCCGCTTTACTGATGTGTTACTCGCGCATCGCAATTGCAGGCCTGGTAAACAAATCGCGCAGGCGCAACGTGATGCTGCGAACCGCATCGCGCGTTTTCACACGTTAATGCCGGATTTATTTGTTGGTGCAGGCGCGATAGCCGAATATTCGGATCATGTCGCTGCCCGAAACCTGATGAAAGGCTAGCGTATCCATCGCGTGATTGGCGAGAAGATAACGGCGCAGGCTCCCGTTATAGGCGCCCAACAGATGATTGGTGGCGCTGGCGGAAATCGTCCCGCTGCGATCGTGTCCGGCATGGAACAGAAGATTGGCGTCCGGCTCGATGCAAACGCTGCGGATGGCGAGAAACAGCGTGCACGAGGACTGGCAATGGCCCTCGATGCGGAACTCTTCGCCGGTTCGATTATAACGGGCGACGATCGGATCGAATTGCTCGAACCAACCTCCCTGACCATAACCCGCGGATGAACCGGCCATGGCCGGCGCCACGAACAGCAGAACGATTGCGCTAACGATTGCGCTTAAGGCTAAAATGACTCTCTTCATCGTGATCTCCGTTTGAACAGTTTGCTCACCGAACGCGACCCGAACATCTGATGGCGGGCGGATTGGCTGCCGCGCGCTGATGGCGCTTTGATTCCGCAAAGTGCGAATAATAGACGCAGGCCGCTCGTCGCCGCGTCGTGCGATCGGGGGATGCCGCACCCGGAGGATCGCGCTACGGCGCGTCCGCAGACGGCAAGCTGAGGCGAACACTTGGACCAGCCACCCTTCGCACCACCCCCGTGATCGGTGTAGATTGCCGAGCCCGCGCGGGCACCGATGGCGAGAGGGCGCATGCTGGCGAGGACGGATTCCGTCGCAACGACGATGGATCAGTGGTTGGCGCAGCTCGAACGGGCGTTCGCCGCGCCGGACGATTCGCTGCTGAAGACGCTGTTTCATGCCGAGAGCTATTGGCGCGATGTCCTGGCGCTCTCCTGGCAGATCAGGACGGTGATCGGCGCCGATCGCATCGTGCCAGCGCTCCGGGCCTGCAGCAGTCGCGCGCCGATGGGATTCAAGGTCGACCCGGACCGTACCCCACCGCGCGAGGTAACGCGCGCAGGCACGCCGGCGACCGAGGCGATCTTCCGGTTCGAAACGATCGAGGGCCGCGGCAGCGGCGTGTTGCGGCTGACACCGGCGGCCGACGGCCAGCTGAAAGCGTGGACGCTGCTCACCACGCTCGATGAACTCAAGGGATTCGAGGAACAGGTCGGGCGGGCCCGCCCGAACGGCCAGCGCTATGCGCGCGACTTTCGCGGGCCCAACTGGCTCGACCTTAGGGCGGCGGCCGTCGCCTATGAGGATCGCGATCCGGTCGTGCTGGTCGTCGGGGCTGGACAAGCCGGGCTGGCGATTGCAGCCCGCCTCACGCAGTTGCAGGTCGATACCCTGGTGATCGATCGCGAACAGCGCATCGGCGATAATTGGCGCAAGCGCTATCACGCACTGACTTTGCACAATCAGGTGCACGTCAATCACTTTCCCTACATGCCGTTCCCGCCGAACTGGCCAACCTATATCCCGAAGGACAAACTCGCCGGCTGGTTCGAGGCCTACGTGGAGAGCATGGAGCTCAACACCTGGACCTCGACCGAATTCGAGAACGGCGAATACGACGACAAAGCGCAGCGATGGACCGTCGTGCTGCGACGGGGCGAAAGCCGACGGGTCATGCGGCCGCGCCACGTCGTGATGGCCACCGGAGTCAGCGGGATCGCAAATATGCCGGATATTCCGACCTTGCGGAATTTCGCCGGCAGCGTCCTGCATTCGAGCCAATACGACGATGGCGAGGCTTGGAAGGGCAAGCGCGCGCTGGTCATCGGCAGCGGCAATAGCGGCCATGATATTGCGCAAGACCTGCACGCGAGCGGAGCCACGGTCACGCTGGTCCAACGCAGCCCGACCCTCATCGTCAACGTCGAGCCGAGCGCCCAGTTGGTCTACGGACTCTACGACGAAGGGCCGCCGCTCGCGGACTGCGATCTCATCACGATGTCGATGCCGATGCCGCTCGCACGGATCAGTCATATCCAATTCACCGAACAGGCCAAGGCGCTCGATCGGGACCTGCTCGATGGCCTCGAACATGTGGGGTTCAAGCTCGATTTCGGCGAGGACGGGACGGGGTGGCAATTCAAGTACCTGACCCGCGGCGGCGGCTATTACTTCAATGTCGGCTGTTCCGATCTGATTGTGGCCGGCCAGATCGGGCTGGTGCAATTTTCCGACATCGCCGAATTCGTCACCGCCGGCGCACGGATGCGGAACGGCGATACGCTTCCCGCCGACCTGATCGTATTGGCGACCGGCTACAAGAGCCAGGAAACCCTGGTGCGCAAACTGTTCGGCGACGGCGTCGCCGAACGTATTGGGCCGATCTGGGGGTTCGGCACCGGCCAGGAACTGCGCAACATGTTCACCCGCACCGCGCAGCCGGGCCTGTGGTTCATTGGCGGCAGCTTCGCCCAGTGCCGGATCTATTCCAAAGCCCTGGGCTTGCAGATCAAGGCTGCCGAGGCGGGTTTGTTGCCTAGCCTTCGCGACGTCTGACCCTGCGCACCAGATATTCGAAATTGATCGCGAACTGTTCCGGCCGGCTGATATCGTTTTTCAGTTGTTCGATATCGGCTTGCGGGAATTCCGGCCGGAGCGGTCCGGCCGCGTCGGCGACCATCTGAATCATGGCGGCATTTTCAAGCATGATCATGCTGATGACGGTTTCGTCGATCGAGGCGGTGGCGGTGACGGCGCCATGGTTTTTCAGGAGTACACCCCGATGAGGGCCGAGCGCGCGCGCCACGCCCGCTCCCATCTCGGTTGTGCGAATTAGGTTGATGGTGTCCTCGTAGATACCCAGCCCCCGATAGAACAGCGCGCCCGGCTGGCTGGAGGCCCGCAACGGGTTGGCGCTCGCCGACAGCGCGATCGCGTAGGGCGGATGAGTGTGCAGAACCGATTGCACATCCGGCCGCGCCTTGAAGATTTCGGAATGAATATAGACCTCGCTGTGGCGTCGCGCCGAGCCAGCGACCACCTTGCCGTCGAGATCGATGGTCAGGATATTGTCCATGGTGATCTCGTCCAGCCCGACGCTGTGCGGCTTCATGAAAAACCGGGACGGATCGTCGGGCAAACGCACCGAGATGTGGCCACGGGTGAAGTCGTCCTGCCCTTCCCTGACCAGCACCTTTCCGGCCAGAATCATTTTTTGCTTCAAATCGGTATGTGCATCCATCATCGCGTCCTCGGTCCCTGGCCTTCGCCCGCATCGGTGAAAGGCATGGCGTGCCCCACAATCGCGAGAGATCTGAAGGGTTTGACGCGCAAATGCAATGGATGTTTGCGATCCCCCGGTCGCAACCGCGGGCAAGGCGCTTTGAAGGCCCCGCGACCGAGGCATATCAGTGCACAGCTGCGTGCAAAGCCCGGCCGCCACACTTCCTGCAAAGTGACCACGTATCGTGAAATCGAGTTGCACCCTTATATCCAAGGGGGGGAAAAGACCATGCCGTGGCCAATTTTTGTTTTTGCTGGTGCGGTGAAAGTTGCTGCAGCGCACGGTGCTTCGACTGCAGCCGCAGCCAAGGTTGCCGCCGGCGCCGCCAAGGGCGCGGGAGCGATCCCAAAGGGCGTCGCGGCGCACAAAGGATCAGCTCACCTGCCGCCCGGTACGACGACGATTGCCAAACAGATCGTCAAGCTTGCGCGAAGCGGCCGCGACGACGACCGCGATCCTGACAAGGACAAGCGTTAGGGTTCCGAACCTGCTCGTAATCGCAGAACGGATGTGTCGCATCCGCGCGGAGCGCGGATGCTCGCGACGATAATTGTCTCAGCCTGCGGCACGATCGAAGGTGCGGGTATCGATTTCGGATTCCAGCGTCCGATGCACCGGACATTTGTCGGCAATCTCGATCAGCCGCTTGCGCTGCTCGGCGTCAAGCGGCCCCTCAAGAGTAATGTTGCGATCAATGCGATCGAGCATGCCGACCTTGGTCTCGCAATTTTCGCAATCGGTGGCATGGATTTTGTTGTGGGTGAGCCGCACCGATACGCGCTCGAGCGGCAGCTTCTTGTGGTCGGCATAGAGCCGCAGGGTCATCGCCGTGCAGGCGCCGAGCGCAGCCAGCAGATAATTGTAGGGACTTGGGCCGGAGTCGAGGCCGCCGACCGCGACCGGCTCGTCGGCAATCAGGCGATGAGGGCCGCTCACGATCTCCTGCTGGAATTTTCCGCCGCCGGTCTCGCGCACCAGCACGACACCCGGCTCGCTTTCGGCCTGCACCGCTTCCGCCGGCTTATCGAGATAGCGCTCTGCCCAGGCGGCGATGACATTGGCGACGTAGACCGCATCACTCTTCTTGCTCAGCAAATGGTCGGCGCCGGCCAGTGAGACGAAGCTCTTGGGGTGCTTGGCGGCGATGAAGATGCGCGAGGCGTTGTCGATTCCAACGGTGGCATCGGTCGGCGAATGAAACACCAACAACGCCTTGCGCAATTCGGCGACATGGTCGTGCAGCTTCTGCTCGGCGACGTCATCGAGAAACGCGCGCTTGATGCGGAACGGCCGCCCGGCCAGCGCGACTTCGAGCTCGCCCTGCTCGCGAATTGCGTCCACGTGCTGCTTGAACAGGCCGGTGACGTGACCGGGATCAAACGGCGCGGCAATGGTGACCACGGCACGTGCGTCGGGAATTTGACTGGCCGCGGCGAGCACGGCGGCGCCGCCGAGGCTGTGACCGATCAGAATTGCCGGTGCGCCGCGGGTCGCGCGCAAGTGATTGGCGGCGGCAACCAGGTCTTCAATGTTGGACGAAAAATGCGTGTTGGCGAATTCGCCCTCGCTGCCGCCGAGCCCGGTGAAATCGAAACGCAGCACGGCGATGCCTGCTCCCGCAAGCCGCTCGGCGATGCGCTTGGCGGCGAGATTGTCCTTGCCGCAGGTAAAACAATGAGCAAACAGCGCGTAGGCGTCGGGAACGCCCAGCGGCAGATCCAGGGTGGCGGCGAGGTGCTCGCCTTTGCTGTTGGGAAAATTGAAGCGTTCGCTGCGCATGGGCCAACCCTCGTTGCGTTTGTTCCCGGCAAGTCTAGCCCGCCCCGCCGGCCGCGCCCGTTCACAGTTTCGCGCACGCGCGGACCGAAGCAGAACTTGAGATATCTGCCGATGTCCGAGCTGTGGATCGATGGCTGCAAACTATCGGTCGCTCGATCGGCGTCCCCTTGGTTCGCCGGCCTGGATGCGCCGGCGGCTCACCAATCGAATACGGATGAAGCACCAAGTGCTTGCGTCGCCTTATTCCAAGGCGATATTCGCCCTTGCCACCACCGGCTGCCAGCGCGCGACGTCGGCGGCGAGAAACTGTTCGAACTGGGCCGGCGTTCCCGGCGCGACCTCCGCTCCCATGTCGACAAGCTTTTTGCGAATATCGGGGCTTGTCAGCGCCTTGCCGAATTCCGCGTTGAGGCGATCGACAATCGCGGTGGGCGTGTTCTTGGGCACAAGCACGCCGAACCAGGCCACAGCTTCAAAATCCGGGAAGCCGGCTTCAGCCATGGTGGACAGGTTGGGCAGCAATGGTGCACGGGTCTTGGTGGTGACCGCAAGCCCTTTGAGCTTGTCTTGCAGCACATGGGGCGCGACCGCGACGATATTGTCGAACATGATGTCGACGACCCCTGCCATCAGGTCGATGTGAGCGGGCGCGCTGCCGCGATACGGCACGTGTACCAGTTGCACGCCCGCGAGAGCGGCAAACAGCTCGCCGGAGAGATGGTGACTGGTTCCCGGGCCGCTCGATGCAAACGTCACCTTTCCCGGATTGGTTTTGGCGTAGGCGACGAGCTCGGCGACCGTGTTTACGCCAAGCCGCGGCGCGGTGACCAACACCAGCGGGGTGATGGTCATCAATGTCACCGGGGTAAAATCCGCGACCGGATCGAACGAAAGCTTCGGATAGACGAGCTTCGAAATTGGCAGCGCGGCGGTCGCGATGGTCAGCGTATAGCCGTCACTGGGGGCGCGCGCCCCGGTTTCGGTGCCGATGTTGCCGCCGGCCCCGGGGCGGTTCTCGGTGATGACCGGCTGGCCGAACACCGAGGTCAGGCGATCGGCGAGCAGCCGAGCGATGACGTCCGATGCCTGTCCGGGAGGATACGGCACGATGATTCGGATCGTGCGGTTTGGATAGGATTCTGCGGACGCAGACCGAGCGAATAACGGCGTCGCCGCGAGCACCCCCAATAGCTCTCTGCGGTTCATCGGCTTCTCCCTGAGTCTTGTTGTTGTCTATGACTGATCAGGCGGCGCGCAGCCCTGTCGATTCGATGGTACGGCAAACCACTTCGCAAGCGCGAGCAATATGGGTCTCCAGCAGCGCAAGCGCACCCGGCACATCGCGCGCCTCAATTCGTGCAACGAAAGTGCGGTGCTCGGCCATGCTAGCGCGCGCCCACGACTCATCGCGCAGGGAACGGTTGCGATAAAGCGCGATCAAATTGTCAGCGGTGCGATACTGAGCGAGCAGGCGGCGGTTCCGCAGCACACTCACCAGCACCGAATGAAACCGTTCGTTGATCTGCGACAGGCCGGCAAAATCACCGTGCGCGAGCGCTGCCTCGGAATCGGCGCAAGCGCGCTTGAGCTCGGCCAGTTGCGGCGACATGTCGGCCATGGCGATGAGGCGGCGGACCGCTTCGGCTTCGAGCACCAACCGCAGCTCGTAGACCTCACGCGCATCGTCGGCGCGCAACAGCGCTACCCGCACCTTGCGGCCCGGCAGCATTTCCACCAGCCCCTCCTCCATCAACAGGTGCAGGGCTTCACGCACCGGCGTCCGGCTGACGTCATATTCGGCCGCCAACCGGTTCTCCGACAGCGCATCCCCCGGCTGCAATCGCCCGTCGATGATCGCCTGCCGCAGCGGCGTGGCGACGCGAATCCAAAGCGGATCAAACGGCGACGGATTGCTTGGCATGGGGTGCTCCGAAGGCATCGCCGAGAAATGCGCCGTCGGCGATCAACTGGCGCTGCAGGTCGGCGATGTCGAGGTGAGCCAACGTGGTGTTCCGCTTTGATGCCATTGCCGCCGCCAAGCCCGCCGCCTCCCCCATCACCAGGCAAGGCGCCATGTTGCGGGTGGCACCGTGGGCGACGTGGGTGGCGGAAACGCAGCGCCCGCCGACCACCATATTGTCTATCCCGAGCGGCAGCATGGCGCGGAACGGGATATCAAAGGCGCCGTCGCCGCCGATCTGCATGAATATCGCCTGGCTCGAGTCGGGTGCATGGATGTCAACCGGAAAACAGATCTGGCCGATCGAATCCTCGAACTTGCGGCCCTCGAGGACGTCGGCGTCCTGAATTTCATAACGCCCGCGAATGTTGCGGGACTCGCGCACGCCCGGAATCGCCGCCGGCACCATGTAGCCGCGCTCGAAGCCGGGCACATGCGCGCGCAGAAAGCCGCCGATGCGCGCACATTGTTCCGTCAGCTCGACGGTCGCGCGCGACAGAGCCACCGGATCGGTGCCGTCGATGTCGAGCACCGCCGAGGTATTGACGTTCACCTGATCGGGCCAGACCGTGTTGAAAAAAACGTTGCGGTCCTTGTTGGGAAAAATGCCTTCCTTGATGACGATGTCGTTCCAACGCGAGAACGAACCGTTGAAATAGACCGGGATCGGATCGCCTCCCTCGGGGCGCCGCGCCATTGCAGGCGCGACTTCGCCGATCTCGGCCGCGATGCGACGGGTATCGACGTTGTGGAAATGCAAAATCATCGACACCGGCTGCATGCGCCCCGCCGGGCCGTCGCCCTTGCGAAACGGAACCCCCGCCATCGCCGCGATATCGCCGTCGCCGGAGGCCTCGACGACGTTCTTGGCGTGAAGCGTGTGCAGGCCGCCCTTGGCTGCAAAGATCAGGCCCGCGACTCGATCGTGGTCGCGCCGGACCTCAACGACGGTCGCGCCGTAGATGACCTGCACACCGGCACGGGCAAGCATCTCAGTCGCCTTGATGCGAAAAAAATTGCCGTCGACAGGCGTTACTGCGCTGGTGAAACCCTCATATGGAATGTGGCCGACCGCGCCACCCATGGCGATCAATTCGTCGACGATTTCCTGCGCAAAGCCGAACACCACCTGGCGCCCATACCGGGTCACATAATTATGCAGACACAGCCCGGTGGTGGCGTTGCCCCCGACGAAGGGTCTCGGCTCCAATAGAATTGTCTTGGCACCGGCTCGCGCCGCGGCGACGCCCGCAGCGACGCCGGTGACCCCTCCACCCACAACCACGACATCACATGAGAACTCGGCCATTCGCTTCCTCACCTGCTGTGTACATGTATACAAGCTGACTCAGAGCGATACAAGCATGCGGCGTTGACACGTGACCATTTAGTCACCTATTGTCCGGATCATGGATGAGGTGTTTCGCGCGCTCGCGGATCCAAGCCGGAGAAGTCTGCTCGATGCTTTGTTCAAGCAGGACGGGCAGACGCTGCATGCGCTCGAAGGACGGCTGTCGATGACGCGCTTTGGGGTGATGAAGCACCTGAAGGTGCTCGAAGCCGCCGGTCTCGTTGTGACCAAGCGGCGCGGTCGCGAGAAGCTGCACTTTCTGAACGTGATTCCGATCCGGCTGGTGCACGACCGCTGGGTGAGCAAATACGCCGAACCGTGGGCCGCGACCCTGAGCGATCTCAAACACACATTGGAGGACGAAACGATGGAGAAGGTGTTCGAAATCTACATCAAGACGACACCTGAGCGGCTGTGGCAGGCCATCACCGACACCGAGATGCGGCGCAAATATAATTTCGGCGCTGTGTTCAAATCCGATTGGACCAAGGGCTCCCGGCTTGAGGCCTATGGCGGCGGACAACTGATTGCAGACGGAGAAAATCTGGAGGTCGATCCGCCGCGCCGGCTGGTGCAGAGCTTTCGCGCGCTGTGGGACGACGACGTCAAGCGCGAGGGAACCTCGCGGGTCACCTGGGAGATCACGCCGGTCGGCGATTCATGCCGTCTCGTCGTCACCCACGATCAGCTGCGCGAGGGCGCCAACAATCAGCTCTACGGCGGCTGGCCGATGGTGCTCTCCGGTCTCAAAACGCTGCTCGAGACCGGCGAATTGCTGACGACGCCGGGATCGCTGCTTTGGGTGAAGGATCCGCAATCGGCGGCCTGAGATCAAATGGAACCCGCGCCGATGTCTTGCGCTCGTCTTGCGCTCGGCGCGGGCTTTCTCAATCCGTCAATTGATGCAGACCCATTGGGTCGACCGCATGCCGATCGCTTGCGCCGCGCCGCGCGCGAGGTCGATGGTCACGCCGTGGGTAAAAGGTCCGCGGTCGTTGATCACCACGTTTACCGAACGCCCGTTTTTCGGGTTCGACACCGTCAGCTGTGATCCGAACGGCAGCGTCCGATGCGCGGCGGTGTGGCCATTCACGTTGAACACTTCCCCATTGGCGGTGCGACGGCCGGATTCGTAATAAGTCGCGACCACGAGGTGGCCCGCGCATTCGCCCTCCGGTTTGAAATGCGCGAAGAAATACGCGAAGCCACGGCTCGACGCGGTGTTGATCATGATCGAACTCGCCCCGATCAGGACGGCGACAAACAAACTCAATGAACGCACGCGATTCTCCTTTGCAGACGTCGGCGAATTTCGCCGGCGCTTAAGCGGCGGTGGCATCGCCACCGCAAGCCTTGTGGATGCTCCCCAGGCGCCCGCCGTATAACGGCATGCCCTATCCCCATACCGGCATAAATGTGCCCGGATAGTGACGATTTGAATTAAGCTTGATGGTCAGGGTTACCGGCGGCGCCGCGATTCATCGCCGTCGCAGCGATGTCACGGACGACCGGCGAGCGACCTAACGGATTGTTATTTCTAACGATTTTACTTGGAGGCGAGGCTTTCGCTCAACACGGCGACGGTATGTTCGCCCAGGGTCGGCGGAGGACGGCGTGCAATGTCGCGGTCTCCGTCGATCAAAACCGGCCGATGAACGAGCGTCAGCGGCCCTTCGGTCGGATGGGTGTCCTCATAAAACGTCCGCAGGTGCCTGATCTGCGGATCATCCAGCACCTCGGCGATGGTTTGGATCGGCGCGAACGGAACATCGGCACGTTCCAACCGCGTCATCCAATCAAGGCGATCCCGGCCTGCAAACACCGCGCCGAGTTCCTGCTCCAGCTCCTGGTAATGTCGAACGCGCTCATCGCGGCTGCCGAAACGCGGGTCATCTTGCAGATCGGGCCGCTCAATCGCCTGCAACAGGCTTTCCCAGAATTTCGGCGGCGAGGAGAGATGCAGGGCGAGCAACTTGCCGTCTGCGCACCGGAGCGCATAGGACTGCGAGGTCGCCACCCGCGTCCGCGACTGATTGTCGATCTGCAGCCGGGTGTAGTTGGAGAATGCATCGGGGATGAAGGCGACAGCGGCTTCCAGCATGTTGACCTCCACCCGCCGCCCGCGACCGGTCTTTTCGCGTTCAAACAGCGCCCCGAGAATGCCGTAGGCGGCATACATGCCGGTGACATTGTCGCCGATGGTCGGGCCGCTCGCCGCCGGATGCTCGCGATCAAGCGTGATGCTGGCAAGCCCGGACAGCGCGCCGGCAACGGCATCGTAAGCCGGTCGATCGGCGTAGGGTCCATCGGCGCCGAAACCTGTGATCGAGCACCAGATCAGGCGCGGATATTGTACCCGCAGTTCGTCCGCGCCCAGGCCGAGCCGATCCATTACGCCGGGACGATAGTTCTCAATGAGAACGTCGGCTTGCGACAGCAGCGCGCGCAATGATGCCCTGCCCGCCTCGGTCTGCAGGTCGAGCATGGCGCTGCGCTTGTTGCGATTGAAGGCGATGAACTGCGGGCTGTAGAGACCGCCGCGAAAGCTGCGGAACGGGTCGCCGCTGTCGGGCCGCTCGACCTTGATGACATCGGCGCCCAAATCGGCCAGCATCATGCCGGCGAGCGGCGCGGTAATCATGGTGCCGAGCTCGATCACCCGCACGCCCTTGAGCACTTCGGTCACGGCAACCTCGTCGTAGCGTCCATTACTGGGATTTGGCGCCGGTCGCGGCCATGATCTTCTTATATTTGGCGAAGTTCGCGGCCAGGAATTTTTCGAACTCCTGCGACGTCCCGCCGACCAGGATCGCCCCGCTCGGCTCGAGCCGCGCGCGCACCTCCGGCAGTTGCAGGGCGCGATTGATTTCCTCATTCAATCGCTTGACGATCTGGGGCGGCGTGCCTTTCGGCGCGGAAAGGCCATAGAACGTCACGTAGTCGTAGTCGGGATAGCCCTGTTCGGCGATGGTCGGGACATCAGGGGCGCTCACCAGCCGCTTGGGACTGGTGACGGCGAGCGCGCGCAGCTTGCCCTGCCGGATGTAGTCGTCCGCCACCGAGACTCCGAGAAACATGCCGGATACCTGGCCGGCGATCACATCCTGCAACGCCGGCGCCACGCCGCGATAGGGCACCACGAGCGAATCCATCTTCGACATCGCCTTGAACCAGAGAAAGCCGATTTCGTGCGGACTTCCCGGTCCGAGCGAGCCGAAGCTGAACCAATTGGGATTGCTCTTGGAGTGCGCGACGACTTCCGCCAGCGTCGGCATCGGCACCTGCTGGGTGTTGACGATGAACACCAGCGGCACATAGGCGAGATTGATGATCGGCACGAAATCCTTTTCCGGATCGTAGGAGACCGGCGTGCCGAGCGTGGCGTTGATGGCGAGGGAGTCGAACACCATGCCGATGGTGTAGCCGTCGGGCTCCGCCTGGGCGAGCGCAGCGGTACCGGTCACCGTCGAGCCGCCCGGCTTGTTCTCGACGATCACGGATTGCCCGAGCGATTGCGTGAGCTGCGCGGCCAGCACCCGCGCCATCAGATCGGTGCCGCCACCGGCGGGGTAAGGCACGATCCAGCGGATCGACTTGCTGGGCCAAGTTTCCGCCGTTGCGGTATCTGCGCCGGCAAACGATGCCATCGCCGCCGTCGACGCCATACAGAATGCCAGTATCACGCGTAAGAGCATGAACAATTCCTCCACCGCTTGGCCGAACCTGAAACGGTTCAGTCCTTGTTTTCGAACACTTCCAACTCGGCTCGCTCGTAGATCTCGCGCGCGATCGGATTGCGCATTTCCTCGGCGAGATGTCCGACCAGTCCAACCGCCCGCGAAATGATCGCGATGCCGCGACAGATGCGCCAGGGAAAGCCGAGCTCGCACAGCACGGCGCCGATGGCGCCGGTCGCATTAATGGGCAGCGATCGGCTCAAGCGACGTTCCGCCTCGATTTGGATGGCTTCCAACAGCGCGACGTAGCGGCCGCGAAAACCGTTGCGCTCGGCGATCGCAAACAGAACCGCCGTCCGCGGGTCGACGGGCTTATGCACGGGGTGGCCGATGCCTGGGATCACGGCCTTGCGGACGATGTAGTCGTCGACAATCTTCGCAGCGATGGCGGACAGATCGGCCTCGGGCGGCTGGTCCTGCAGCGCCTCCTGCAGAACCTTGGCGATCTGTTCCGACCCACCGGCAAATACGCTACCGACGCCACACAGCCCGGCGGCGACGGCCGCCTGCAACGCTTCAGGTGCGGCCAGATTGACCAGGCGTGCGGCGATCGCCTGCGGCGTCATGCCGTGTTCGACCAGGGTGACGAGCAGAGAATTGAAAACCTCGGCCTCTCCCGGCGTCGGCCGGCGCCCGATGATTTCGAGAAACGCCATCCCGCCGAGATCGATCTTGCCGAGCAGGTCATTCGGCAGATCATGCCCGCGCACGACGATGCGGTCGGGACTGCTCCATCCCATTTGGGAGTGAATTTTTTTCCGCGGCTTCATGCTCGTTCTCCGCGCAGTATGAGTTTCGCGAGCGCCGTGCGCAATACCTCCGAGGGGCCCTCGGTAATCATAAAGCTGCGCTGGTCGCGCCAGAATTTCTCGATCGGAAGCTCGGTGGTCAATCCGATTCCACCGTGAAGCTGAAGACAGCGGTCGGCAACGCGAAATCCCATTTCGTCTCCGTAAATCTTCACCATGTAGGTTTCAGCGCGGGCGCCGTCGCCGGCGTCGATCTTGGCGGCAGCGTCGGCGACCATCAACTTGGTCGCGTGCAGCTCGGTGAAACAATCCGCCAGGATCCACTGCACGCCCTGGCGCTCCGCCAGCAGGTCGCCAAAGGTCTTGCGCTGCTTGGCGTAGTCGAGCGTCAATTCGAGGCAGCGCTCGGCGACGCCGCAGGCGCGCGCGCCGTGCCGGATGCGGCCCTCGGTGAGCCAGCGTTGCGCCACCGCAAACCCCTCGCCTTCGGCGCCGACCCGATGGTGCTCCGCCACTGCGACGTTCTCGAACACGATTTCGCAGGGAGCGTCGCCCATCATGGTCTGATGCTTGGCGGAAATCCGCACCCCGGGCGTGTTCATGTCGACCAGGAAACAGGAAATTCCGCCGCGCGCGCCCTTGGCGGGATCGGTCACCGCGATGACCTGCGCGAAGTCGGCTTTGTCCGCATGGGTGATGAAGCGCTTGACCCCGTTGATGACATAGCCTGCGCCGCTGCGCACGGCGCGCGTGCGCATGGCGGCGGGATCGGAGCCGGCGTCAGGCTCGGTCTGCGCGAAGCAAGCGGTCTTGCGGCCGGCGAGCACCGGATCGAGATAATGCCGCTTCTGTTCGCCCTGCAGCGACAGCAGAATGGGACCGACCACCGGGCCGAACAGGGAGTGGTCGCGCGCCGGCACGGCGATCGTGCGCGAGATCTCCTGCCAGAACACCGCCATTCCCTGCAGCCCCAATCCCTGGCCGCCGAGGCTTTCGGGCACGTCCATCAGCCAGAAGCCGGCCGCACGCGCCTTGCTCTGCACGTCGTCGCGTTCGGCCTGGCTCATCGACCGGCGCTCGAACGGCATCAGTTCGCGGTCGACAAACCGGCGCAGACTGCGGCGGAACTCTACCAGTTCCGCCGCCGACAGGGACGGGTTGCCGCCCGGCATCCGCTCAGGCCTTCTTGCGGTCATGCGATTCCAAGCCGGGCTTGTAATCGCCCTTGAGGAAATCGCCGATCCCCTCGGTGCGGAACGCATCGTTCTGGCGCACCACCAAATCGTGCTCCTTGGCCGAGGTGTAGCTCATCGACGCCTCCCACGTCATTTCCAACGCGAACCGATAGCCGTCCTTGGTCGCGCGGATGGCATGCGGATCCTTGGCAGCAATTTCCTTCGCGATCTGCATTGTTTCCGCACGCAACTTGGCGAGCGGAACCGCAACATTAACGAAGCCGATCTGCGCAGCGATCCGGCCATCGAAAGGCCTTCCCAGCAGACCGTACCATAGCGCATCGCGCGGACGCAGAAGGTTGGCGAGCGACTTGCTGACGCTGCCGCCGGGAAACAGCTTGAAATTGATTTCCGACAACCCGAACGTCGCTTCCTCGGCCGCGATGGCAAGATCGCAACCTTCGACGATCGAAAAGGCGCCGCCGAAGCAATAACCGTTGACCATCGCAATCGTCGGCTTCGGATAGTAGCGCAAGGTGCGGCCGCGCCACTCTACGGCGATCCTGTAGATGCGATCGTATTCGCTCGGCTTGTCTTTGAGATCAGCGAAGAACTCCTTCAGATCCATGCCGGCACAGAATGAATCGCCGGCGCCGGTAATCACGACCACGCGCGCGTCATCATCGTATCGCAAGGCTTCGAGCGCGTGGGTCATGTCCTCGTGGAGTTGCGGACTCATGGCGTTGCGCTTCTTCGGCCGGTTGAGGGTGATAATGCCGACCTTGTCGGCCTTTTCCACCAGCAGTGTCTCGTAGGTCATGTGCTTCATCCTCGTTGTTTGATCATTGCGCTCCGGACGCGGCGACTTTCTGTCGCCTCATCCGCGTTTCTCTTCGATCGACAGGCGCTGCAGCTCGTTCCAATCGATCTGCGCCGCGAGCGACGCGGTCTCGGGAAGCACGACGGCACCGTCGACAATCGTCGGCGTCACGGTGGTGATCTGCTCGGTCATGGCGAGAAACCACGTGAGTTCTGCCGGCAGGACCGGATCCGGCACTGCGGCGGCGAATTGCAGGCCGGCGAGCGTGCCGAGCGCACTTTCGCCCATCAGGCCGACAACCGGCGAACACCTCGCTTTGCGTGCGAGTGCCTGCATGGCGCGGGCACTCGAGAAGCCAAATCGTCCTGGCTTGATGCTGAGCGCGGCCGCGCCCTGCTCCAAGAAGAGTCCGGCATCGCGCAACGAGGTGCAGCCGAAGTCCACCAGGATCGGCACCGGACTTTCCTGCTGCAGCTTTCGAAACGCAGCATCGGGAGCCAGCGCGCAGGGATCTTCGACCATCGCTGCACCGGCGTCCGCCATCGCGCGGACATAGTCCAGCGCCTGACCGGGAGCGTAGGCCCCGTTGGCATCGACATAGAGGCGAACCGACGCCCCCACAGCGGAACGGATTTCGCGCATGGCGGCGACATCGGTGTCCACCCCCTGGCCGCCTTTGACCTTGAGGGTGCGAAACCCGTAGCCGGCGACCATCCTCTCGGCCTCGGCGGCCATGGCTGGTGGCGATTGCCGGGTGAGCGCCCAGGACAGTTCCACGCGACGTGATCCGCCCCAGAGGCTCACCAACGATCGCTCGCAATGGGCGGCATGAAGATCCCAGAGCGCATTGTCGACGAGCGTCTTGGCGGCCTGGTTCTCCGGAATCCTGTCCAGCACCGCGCGAATCCTTGCGGGGTCGTCCAGTTCCAATGGTGCGATCAAGGGCAGGACAATCTCCTCGAGCGCGGCCATCAGCGTTCCCGCAGTGACGCCGCACCAGGTCGGTTTCACCGTGACCTCGGCAACGCCAACCGCGCCGGAATCGCTCTGCAAACGCAGAAGTACGAACGGCGCGGCGTCCTCGATGATATCGCTCCATTGCACCGGTCGCTCGTAGCGCAACCGATAGGCATGCAGGGCATATTCCGTCAGGCGCATGGAGCGCGGTCCGTTTCATTCGGGCGTTGCACCGGCGTCGCGCAGCAGTTTCCCCCATTTGGGGGATTCCACGGCGACGAAAGCGGTGAGCTGTTGCGGGTTCATGTATCGCGGTTCCATTCCAAGCTGGGTCATCTTGGTGCGGATATCGGGCAGTTGGACGATCTTTTCGATTTCCGTGCTGAGCCGGTCGACAACCGGCTTGGGCGTTCCGCGCGGCGCAAACAGCGCGTACCACGCCAGCACTTCGAAATCGGGAAACCCGCTTTCGGCGACGGTTGGAACATTGGGGACCAACTGGCTGCGCGTCGCACTGGTGATCGCGAGGGCGCGCAGCTTGCCCGCTTCGACCTGCGGAAACACCGAAGGCACCGTGAAAAATACGAACGAGACGCTACCGGACAACACGGCGGTGACGGCCTCCGGTCCGCTTTTGTACGGCACGTGCGCAGCGTCGATCCGCGCCATGGTTTTCAACAGCTCAGCGGCGAGATGTCCGGAGGTTCCGGTGCCCGCCGATGAGTAAGTGACCTGGCCCGGCTTCTCGCGCGCGAGCGCAATGAGATCCTTGAGCGAGTTAACAGGAAGCGAGGCGTTCACCACCAGCAGGTTCGGCGCGACCGCGACCATGGCGACGGGCGGAACATCGCGCATCGGATCGTAGGTAAGATTCTTGAACAGATGCGGTCCGACCGAGTGGGTGGGGCTGCCGCTCATCAGCAACGTGTAGCCGTCTGGTTCGGCGCGCGCGACCGATCCAGCGCCCAAATGGCCGCCGGCGCCGGGACGATCCTCGACCACCACCGGCTGCCCGAGAACCGGCCCCAATCGTTCGCCGATGACGCGGGCGAGGATGTCGGCGGTGCCGCCGGCGCCGGACGACACGATGATGTGGATCGGCCGTTCCGGCCAAGTCTGCGCACCGGCCAATGACGGTGCGAGCGACAGCAGACATGCGATCAGAATGGGCCGCAGCTTCATTGTCCTGCCCTCATCAACTGACTTTTCGGCCGGCATCCGCCCAGAACGGCGCCCGCAAGGCTTTTTTGTCGATCTTGCCGTTGAACAGGCGTGGCAGCACCTCGACGAATTCGACGGTCCGCGGTTTCTTGTAACTGGCGATCTGCGACCGGCAGTGACTGATCAATTCCTCGGCCGAGCGGGTCGAGCCGGAGCTTGCGACGACGAAGGCCTTGACCGACTCGCCCCATTCCGCATCGGGAACACCGATCACCGCGGCCTCTGCGACCGCAGGATGCGAGCGCAACGCCTCCTCGACTTCCCACGAATAGATGTTCTCGCCGCCGGAAATGATCATGTCCTTCTTGCGGTCGACGACGAAAACGAAATGATCGCTGTCGAGATAGCCGAGATCGCCGGTGTGCATCCATTGATCGCGCAGCGCGGTCATGGTGGCGGTGGTGTTGTTCCAATAGCCGCTCATCATTCCGGGACCGCGGACCAGGATCTCTCCGATTTCGCCGGTCGCCGCATCGCGACCATCCGGCCCGACGACGCGAATTTGGCATCCGAGGAAGGCCTGCCCCGCCGATGCCAGCCGCCTGGTCTGTGCGTCCGAGCCTTCCAGGACATGCTGCGCCGGCGCCAGCAACGAGGCGACGATGCATTCGGTCATGCCGTAAATCTGCGTCAGGATCGGACCGAACGCCGCGATGGCACGGCGCAGCGTCGGCACCGGCATCGGCGCCGAGGCATAGTGGATGCAGCGCATCCGCGACTTGTCGGTCGACGCAAGCGCCGGGCTGTCGAGCAAACGCTGAACCATAATCGGCGCGAGATGTGCGCTGGTCACACCCTCGGCCGCGATCGATTGCAAGATCACCGGCGGGTCGAAACTGCCATGCAGGACAATGCGTGCACCGACAATGGTGAAGGATAATTGCTCGATGCGTCCGCCGATGTGAAAGAGCGGCATGACGATGAGCATGACGTCGGTGCTGTCAGCCCCGCCTTCATGGGAAATGCACCGCGCCGATTCAACGATAGCGGCGTGACTGAGCATCACACCCTTGGGCCGTCCGGTAGTGCCGCTGGTGTAGATCAGATAGGCGATGTCGTCGTCGGCGATCGGGACATCGGGCACGGTGTCCGGGGAAGCGGACAAGGCCGGTTCATAACCTTCGGCGCCGTGCGCGCTTGCGCCGATGCAAATCGAGAGCCGGATGGTCGGAATCGCCTCGAGGAGTGCCCCGGCCAGGTCCTTGTACTGGTCGTGGAAAACAAGCGCCGAGGGCTCACAGTCGCGACAAATCTCGGTCAGTTCACCAGCCGACAGACGCCAGTTCATGTTCACGACGATCAGGCCGGCACTTTCGCAGGCGCCGAAGATCTCGAGATATTCGAGACAATTGGGCGCAAGAATTGCGACCCGTTCCTGCCTTTGCAGCCCCCGCGCCAGCAACGCATGGGCGAGCCGGAAGGCGCGCGACGCGAATTCCGCATGGGTCACGCGACGGCCTTCGAATACCGCGGCGACCCGATGCGGGCTAAGCTGCGCGTTCCTCGTAATAATGTCGCGAAGATTCACGGTATCGTTCCCCGGCGCTTCATGTTCGCACGCTCACTTCAGCACGCATCCGCTGTCGGCGAGCGACAGGAAGGCTTGCTCGCCCGGCACGGTCGACACCAGCTTGTAAAAGTCCCACGGGTATTTCGATTCCTCCGGTGCCTTGACCTGGAAGACGTGGACATCGTGGATCTTGCGACCGTTCGCCAGAATGTGTCCCTTCCCGAACAGCGGGTCGTCGGTCGACATCTCCTTCATCTTCGACACGACCTTGCGGCCGTCGTCGGCATTGCCGACCGCCTGCACCGCCTTCAAATAGTGCAGCACCGCGGCATAGACGCCGGCCTGCATCATCGTCGGATAGCGGCCATTGTTGCGCGCTGCCCAGCGCTTGCTCCATTCCCGGGTTCCCGGCGTCAAATCCCAGTAGAACGTTTCGGTCACGTACAGGCCCTGCGTGGTCGCGAGGCCGAGCGCCTGAATGTCGGTGATCATCGTCGACAAGCCGACGATGATCTGGCCGCCCTTCGGCAACTGGAATTCGCCCGCTTGCTTGATGGCGTTGGCGGTGTCCTCGCCGCCGTTCGCAAGCGCGATCACACTCGCGCGCGATGCCTGCGCCTGCAAAAGATAAGACGAGAAATCGGAGGTGTTGATCGGATGGCGCACCGAGCCGACGACTTCGCCGCCATGGGCGAGAACGACCTTGGTGGTTTCATCACGCAGATTGTAGCCGAAGGTGTAATCGGCCGTCAGAAAATACCAGGTGCGGTGCCCGCCTTGCACCAGCGTGGTGCCGATCGCATTGGATTGCGACCAGGTATCGTAGGTCCATTGCACCGTATTCGGCGAGCATGCTTTGCCGGTCAAAGCCGTGGTGCCGCCGGCCGACACGAGGATCGCCTTGTTCTTGTCGCGGGCAATCTCGTTGACCGCGAGCGCTACGGCGGAATTTCCGAGGTCGACGATGACATCGACTTTCTCCAGGTCGAACCAGCGACGCGCCGTCACCGCGCCGATGTCGGGCTTGTTCTGGTGATCAGCCGCAATCACCTCAATCGGCATGCCGGCGATCTTGCCGCCGAAATCCTCTGCCGCCATGCGGGCGGACAGCGTCGAACCGGCGCCCGTGCTATCGGCAAAGACTCCGGTCTGGTCGTTGAGCACGCCGATGCGAATGACGCCGTCGCTCGCGCGCGATGACGTCATCGTCACAAGCGCGAGCAGGCAGGCGATGGCGCAACCTTGGAAACACTGGCGCATAGGAATCCTCCCTTTATTGTGACGTCGTCGTTGCGACGCTGCTTCTTTTGGACCGTGAATTCGAAAACTCCCGGAGGCCACCGAGATGTCGACCAGCAAGCTGATCCTGGATGTGAACCGGCGCGGCGTCGCCACTCTGACATTGTCGCGGCCGGACAAAGGCAATGCCCTGGACGGAGAGATGCTGACAGACATGGTCGCGACGCTTCGGCGCATCAACGACGACCCGCACGTGCGCGTTCTCGTGCTGCGCGGATCTGGCCGGCATTTCTGCACCGGCGCCGATGTCGGCGAGATCAAGTCTCATGACGATGCCGGCCCGGACACCGGAGGTGTTTCCATCGCAACCGTTTGCGACGTTCTCAATCTCTGTGCCAAGCCGACGGTCGCGGTCGTTCATGGCGCATGCCTCGGTGGCGGACTGGCGATCGCGGCCTGTTGCGATGCAGTCATCGCCTCACCGGATGCGTTCTTTGCGATACCGGAGGTCCGGCTCGGATTTGCTCCGACGCTGCTCATGCCATTTTTCCTGGCGGCCTGTGGACCGCGCTTCCTGCGGCGCTATCTGCTCAGCGGTGAACGTTTCGACGCCAAGCGGGCGGCGCAAATCGGACTGGTCCATGACGTCCTGGATCCAGCCGATTTCGACGCGGCGTTGGCTGATCTGGTGGAATCCTTCCTGCTGGCCGGGCCGATCGCGGTCGCCAATGCGAAATCCGCGCTGCTCGCGGTCGGCACCGCGGCGGAGCCGGCGTCCTCGCGGGCTGACGCGGAGGCCGGGTCCAGGCGCCAGGCCATGATCGACGAAGCGCAGGAAGGCGCGGCGAGTTTCCGCGAAAAGCGGCGTCCCACTTGGTATCCTCCCGTGTCGCCCTGACAGCGATCATTCCGCGCGCTTTGGTCGACGGCCGTGTTTCGAGACACGGGACCGCGCCGGCGCGGCAACAGCTCACGCAAGCATGCGGTCGACGCTTATCATTTGTCAAATCTATCGTTTGGATGATAGTTATTTGATCTATGAATATCAGACGGACCGATCTCAACCTGCTCGCCGTGTTCGAAGTGCTGATGCAGGAACGCAACGTCACCCGGGCAGCGGAGCGGCTCGGACTGTCACAACCCGCCGTCAGCGCCGCGCTCGGGCGCCTGCGCCAGAGCCTCGGCGACAGCCTGCTCGTCCGCAGCGGAGCCGGCATGCGGCCGACGCCGCGGGCCGAACAACTGGTCGGATCGATCTCGCAAGCGCTCGATTCGATCGAGAGCGCGCTGCACCTCGGCGCGACATTCGTGCCCGCCCATTCCAGCCGTTCGTTCACGCTGATGCTGTCCGACATCGGCGAGATCATCTATCTGCCGCGCCTGATCCAGCGCGTTCAAAACGAAGCGCCCGGCATTGGGCTTTCAGTCCGGCGGCTGTCGCGCCCGCTGTTGTCGGACGAGTTGGGGGTTGGGAGCATCGACATCGCGCTCGGCTGGGTCGATCGCCCGCCCGACGATCTCTATCAGCATCGCCTGTTCGACGAGATCTTCGTTTGCATCCTGCGGCCGCAGCACCCGCGCATCGGAAAGACGCTCAGTCTCGCGCAATTCGCGGCGGAATGGCATCTCGTGGTCGGGCGCTACCAGGCCGGATCGGAAGCGGTGTTTCGTTCGCTCGACGGCAATCTCGTGCGCGAACTCGCGCGCAAGGGGATCGAGCGCAAGGTCGCAATCCGGGTCCCGGATTTTCTCGCGGTCCCGAATATCATCGCGGGTACCGATTTGCTGTGTGTCGTGCCGCGACAATTGGCGGAGGTCTATGCGACCCACGGCCAGGTTCGTATCATGCCGTTGCCGGTCAAGGCCGAGAGCTTCCGGGTAGCGCAATTCTGGCACAAGCGCTTCGACAGCGATCAGGGCAATGAATGGCTGCGCGGCGTGATCCGAGAGATTTTCGAGGTCGCGCCTCGCGCCCAGCCGAAACGCCGGTCGCCGCAATAGCGCGGGGTCGCGGGCTCGACCTCAGAAACGCAGACGTTCCTCGCACCGTCACGGCGCGACTCAACATTGCCACGCATATTGATGAAGTTAATCAAGATTGACGATCAATGCGGCCGTCCGTACCGAGATCAAGGCGGGAGCGCAGCGATGGACCTTGAGAATCGGAATCATTCGTCAGCCGAGACTGCAGAACAGGGCGAAACCCGCGCAATCCTGGCGGCGATCCAGCGCGCGCTCGGAGACGAAGACGACGTCCTCGCCGACGTGGACTTCACCGGCCACGGCGATCTGCCCTCGGTGCTTCACGTCAGCAATCTGGCCGTTGGCTGCGTGGCAGCGGCGGGCGTCGCGGTCGCCAAACTGATCGAAGCCAGGCACGGGCTGCGACCGGTCATTCGTGCCGACCGGCGGCTCGCATCGTTCTGGTTCGGCTACGCGATCCGGCCGCAAGCGTGGCGGCTGCCACCAGCCTGGGACGCAATCGCCGGCGATTACCAGGCCGACGATGGGTGGATCCGTCTGCACACCAATGCCCCGCACCACCGCGCCGCTGCGCTGCGGGTGCTCGGCGTGGCGAGCGAGCGTGATCGCGTCACGGCCGCTGTCCGGACGTGGAATGCGAATGCGCTCGAGACTGCGATCGTCGACGACGGCGGCTGCGCGGCCGTCATGCGATCGTGCACGGAATGGCAGGCCCACCCGCAAGGTCAGGCTGTTCACTGCGAACCACTCGTGCATGTCGAAGCGATGCCGGACGGCGCATCGGCAAATTTTGATATCCCACCGGCGCGGCCGCTGCGGGGCATCAAGGTTCTCGACCTGACACGGGTCCTCGCAGGTCCGGTGGCGACCCGCTTCCTTGCCGGGTTCGGCGCGCAGGTCTTGCGCATCGATCCGCCGGAGTGGGACGAGCCTGGAATTGTGCCGGACGTGACCCTCGGCAAACGCTGCGCGCGCCTCGATCTGCGCACCGCGACAGGCCGTGATCAGTTCAACACGCTGCTGAAAACGACCGATGTGCTCGTTCACGGTTACCGGCCGGGCGCCCTGGAGCGGCTCGGTCTGGGTTCGAAGCATTGTCATCACGCGCATCCGGGGCTGGTCGAAGTCACCCTCGACGCCTATGGCTGGTCGGGGCCCTGGCGCAACCGCCGCGGGTTCGACAGCCTGGTGCAGATGAGTTCCGGTATTGCGGATCTCGGGATGCGCACTCTCCGCCGCGACGGTCCGACGCCGTTGCCCGTGCAAGCGCTCGACCACGCGACCGGCTATCTGATGGCGGCGGCGACGCTCTGCGGCCTGCGACGAACACTCACCACCGGGTGCGGCAGTCGCTGGCGCTTATCGCTCGCGCGCACCGCCGCTCTTCTGACCAATCTCGGCGCAGGCTCCCTGCGCGCAGAGCTCGCGCCGGAAACGCCCGGGGACGTTGCGCCCGAGCGTGAGGCGACGGAATGGGGCCCTGCCAGACGGCTCGTCGCTCCCATCGTGGTGGATGGGGCGCCGATGCGATGGGACCTTCCGGCCGGCGCGCTTGGTCGCTCGCAGCCTGCGTGGGACGCTTGACCTTGCTCGCGGTTTGATCGGATCTTCGGCAACGCGACAAAGCAGGCGGAATCAGAGCCCTATGCGCCTTCGCCGCGCAATGATAGGAACACGCGATTCACCATCGCGAGGAGTCATGACCGCCAAGATCATCGATGGGACCGCGATCGCGCGCGCGGTGCGGGCCGAGATCGGCGAACGTGCGCGCGCGTTGCTGCGCCAACATGGCATCAAACCCGGCCTCGCCGTGATCATGATCGGCGATGACCCGGCGTCCGCTCTCTACGTGCGCAACAAGGTCCGCGCCTGTGCCGACGTCGGCATCCACTCACAGGTTCTGCGTTTTCCAGCCACAGTCGCGGAGAGCGAGGTGCTCGATTGTATCCGCGGACTGAACGCGGCCGACAATGTTCACGGGATTCTGGTGCAACTGCCGATCCCGGCAACGATCTCGCTGCATCACGTGCTGGAAACACTCTCCGTCGACAAGGATGTCGACGGCTTCCATCTTTATAACGTCGGCGGCCTGGTCGTCGGCGACACCGTGTTTCCGCCCTGCACCCCCTATGGCGTGCAGAAGCTGCTTGAGCATGAGGGGATTGCGCTTGAAGGCCGCAATGTCACCGTGGTCGGCGCCAGCAACATTGTCGGCAAGCCGATGGCGTTGATGCTGATGCAGCGCGAGGCCACCGTCGCGATCTGTCACGCCAAGACCCGCGATCTCGCGCAATACACGATTATTGCCGATATCCTGGTGGTGGCAGCGGGCCAGCCCAATCTGATCGTGCCGCAAATGGTGCGCACCGGCGCGGTCGTCATCGACGTCGGGATCAATCGCATGCCCGACGGCCGCCTCGTCGGCGACGTGGATTTCGAGGGCGTGCGTCAGAAGGCTTCCTACATTACGCCGGTGCCGGGCGGGGTCGGACCGATGACGGTCACCATGCTGCTGCACAATACAGTAGCTTCGGCAGAGCGCACGGCAGGCCGCGCCGGTGTGCGCCAGTCCGAGGGTATCGCGCACGCGGAAACCGGTGTCTGACGTCGCGTTGCCGCCGCTGTTCTCCGGCAAGCGTCACGCCAGCGCCAACAGCATCTCACTGAGCGGGCCGGGCGCGATCACCATGGCATCGTGGCCGGACTTGATCTCGAGATATTGCCAATCGGCGCGCGATTTGGCGTAGGCCCCGCTCGGATCAACGACCGCGTAGGCGGGTTCGATGCAACGGATATAGGTGCAGGGGACGCCATTGCCGATGGGATGGTCGAGCGTCATCGGAGTGACGTAGGTGCCGTAGGGATGCGGCGTCATCCGCCGTTCGAGCCAGGCGACATCGTCGGGCGCGGTTACGCCGAAGGATCCCGCCGGCGGCGGCGGAAAACTCAGGCCGCCGCTGAAATCCTGCGCCGCCTTGATGCGGGCGTCGCGCACAGACGATGGAAAGCCGTCGAACACCGACTTGCCGGGGTCGGGCAGACCGGCATCCAGGAACACCAACCGCTTCAGCCGCTGCGGCGCGCGATCGGCGACGCCGGCGATCGGTCGTCCGCCGAAACTGTGTCCGACCAGAATGACATCGTTCAGCTCCTCGGCCTCGATCGCGTTGACGAGGTCGGTGATAAAGACGTCGAGGCTGATGTCGGCGCGCAGCAGGTGCTTGCGTTCGCCGAGCCCCGTCTGCGTCGGCGTGTAGACACGATGTCCGGCGGCCCTCAGGCGATCGGCAACCTTGGCCCAGCACCAGCCGCCATGCCAGGCGCCGTGCACCAGCATGTACGTCCGCGGCACCGCCGGCTGGGCAAGCGCCGGCGAGGCCGCCAGCGCGGTCGATAGGGCCGCGGCCCGCAGCAGCGTACGGCGCGTCGGCTGCGCCGTGGCGATATCGTCCACTCCCGCAGGTCCGTCGACGCCACGCGCGGATTCTCGCCTGCGGGTGTCGCGCATTGATGGATCTCCATGTTCCTGGCCGTGTCCTCGGCCGCGTGCGCGGGATTGCAGCATCAATGCCGTTGCGCCGCTTGCGCAGACCAGTTTCAGAGCCATCATGTTGCCTGCGCCACCTGCATTGCAATCGCAATTCGGAATGGGCGCCTTCCCACACCAGCGGAGGCATGCTTTGCCAGCTCTGAGGTATCGGCCCGAACTAATCGCCGCCGGCCAGGTGTTCTTTGGACAGCCGCCACCGTTCCGTCGCCGCCAAGGAGATGCCGACCTGTGACCGACCGCTTGTTTGTCGTTCTGTTCCTGCTGTGCGGGGCTGCATTCGCTATCGCATTTTATTCGATTGCCGATCGCGAATTTCTTTGGCTTCTGGCAGGGCTCGGCGTTGGGCAAGTCGTCGGCGTGGTCTGCCATGAGGTCGGCCATGCTGCGTGCGCTATGGCGGGTTCGATCAAGGTGCAACGGATCCAGATCGGAAGTGGCCGGATCATCGTTCGGCGTCGAATCGGAGAAACCTGGATCGAGCTGCGGCTCGATTGTCTTTGGGGCGGCGGGGGAACGGCCGTCTATCAACCTCTGATATTTCACAAATACCGCAGCGTCTTGTTCATTCTTGGCGGCGCGTTGGGAAATGTTGCGCTCCTGGCGCTGTTGGCGCTGATCGGATCTATGCCATGGCCCGCTGCCGTTTTTGCGGATTTGCGATGGGGCCTGGCCGCCGCTGCATTCTCACAAGTGGTGATGATTGCGCGGAGCCTGATCCCAAGCGGCCGGATCGAGGACGGCAAGCGGATCGAGAACGACGGCCGCCTGATCTTGAACATGCTGCGGACAACGGGTTCGGCTCCGACGCGACATGGCCTCGTGTTTGCGACGATGCTGCGTCGCTACTGCGGCGGGCAGGATCCGCAATTAACGGCATCGCCTGCGGCATCACGCATCTGTTTTCATATCACCCGCCCGGATCGCAGGACAGGCGATGTCGGGCGAGAAACCGACGACGCGCTGTTGCGTGAACTCGCGCGAGGCAACCTCACACGCGAAGAGGAGATGCTGGTACTGGACGCGCTGATGACTGATGCGATGCTCTATCGCGATCCCGCATTGCTCGCCCGACTCGATGAGTGGTCATTGCGCGCATTGGAACTCGGTCCAACGATCGAAACGCTGCGCGGGACCCGGGGCGCGGCCTTGGTTGAACGCGGACACTATGCCGAGGCAAAGGCGCTATTGGAGCCTTTGATCGCGGCGGACCCGGGGTCTTTTGACAGCGTTCTGAGTTGCGCTTTTCTCGCCCGCGCCGAACATGCGCTCGGCAATTCGGCGGCAGCTCGGCGATTGGCGACGAACGCTCAGACAATTTTCAATACGAACCATTCGCTCTGGCCGTCGATTAAATCATTCATTGATAGGGTTGCGGCGGAGGTCCACGCATCGCCCAGCACCTAGCATTTAATGGTTTGGGTGCTGGGCGCCGCGGCCGGGCACAATCGTATTTTCTCACGCAACCGAGCTTTTGGGCGGAATCGTCGACTTCGCCCAGTAGCGCGGATCCGACTTCGACTTCTGCAGTGCATCCATGGTTTCAAACCCGGGCGCCATCGATGCATCGGTGCCGGCCAGGATCTGGTGGTGTTCGATGTTGAGCGTTCGGAGCCAACGCTGCTGGCCCATGGTGATGGCGACGAAATATCCGATCTCGACCAGTTCCGGCTCGGAAAAGTGCTGGCGCAGGCGCACCCACAGCTTGTCGTCGGACGGCAAATCCCAGGTGATGCATTCGGCATAGGCCAGCGCGGCCTTTTGCTTGTCATCGTAGCGCGACGAATTCTCGAAATTGATCAAGTCCATATAGTCCGCTTCGACCAGACCGGCCTTGGCCGACTTCATCGACCGTTGATTGCCGCAGAACTCACACAGCACCGAGCGCGACACGTAGATCCGACAAAGCTCCTTGATGTTGTGGTCGGCGACCCCGTGATGAAAGACATCGCGCCAGGTATTGGCGAACGACCAGAACGTCGCCGGGACGTGGGCCCGGATGGCCTGGCTCTCCGGCCGCGGGGTGCCTTCGCGCCGGCAGCGATCCAGTTCCTCAAGCATGGCGGGATCAGTGATGGTAGCGGGATCGAGGTAGCTGATGCGGGGCGCCATCGGTTCCAACTCCTATGCAAACGTTTGCATTGAATTTGTCTGATATTCATGAGCCGCGGTCAATAGTCTGGCCGATTTCGGCATATCTTTTTTACAATCGTTTGCAGCACGGGAGATTTCTCCCTAGAATCGGCACCAGCGTCGACCAGCGAGATGTTCGCAATGCCCTTGACCAAACCCTCCGCGCGACAGCCCTTGGCAAAGGGTTCCGCGCCCTCTGGTTCCGCCGCGATCGCGCGATCCGGCGCATCACCAGTGACCTTGAAACAGGTCGCCGCGGCGGCCGGCGTTCACTTCTCGACGGTGTCGCGGGCGCTCAATCCGGCGACAAGGACCCTGGTCAAGCCGCCGATCGCGGCGCGCATTTTCGAAACCGCGCGACGGCTCGGCTATCGCACCAACTCGCTCGCCTCGAGCCTGCGCACCCGGCGATCATATGTGGTGGGTGTCGTTGTTCCCGATATCGCCAGCCTGTTGTTTCCTCCGATTCTCGAAGGCATCGAGGAGGCGTTGCTCGCGCAAGGATACATGACGATCGTCGCCAACACCGCGAACGATCCGGATCGTCATCGCCGCATCTTGTCGGGCATGATCGAGCGGCAAGTCGACGGACTGATCATCGCCACCGCCACCCTGCGCGATCCGATTCTGGACGAATGGCTGGAGGGCCGGGCGCCCATCGTCCTCATCAACCGCACCGATGAATCCGGGCGTGCGCCCGCCGTGATCAGCGACGACGTCCGCGGGATCGGCCTGGCGGTGAAGCACCTCGTCGACCTCGGCCACAGCCGCATCGCCCATATCGCGGGGCCGCGGGGACTGTCGACCGGAGCGCTGCGGCTGCGTGGCTTCCAGTTGGCCTGTGCCGAACTTTCAATCCCGAAAGCGAAGCAAGTCGTCGTGCAAGCCGCCGCATTCTCTCGCGACGCCGGGCGCATCGCATGCCTCGAACTCCTCGGCAAAAACGCTGGCGTCTCCGCGATCGTCGCGGCCAACGATCTGCTGGCGCTCGGATGCTACGACGCACTGGCGGAACAAGGCCTGTCATGCCCCGCGGACATGTCGATCACCGGCTACAATGACGCACCTTTCATGGACCTGGTCCGGCCGCCATTGACGACCATCCGCATCAAGCAGCGCGACATGGGCAGCGAAGCGGCGCGCATCCTGCTGACGCGCATGGCCGGCGAGGCTGCGGTTGCCGACATCTTGTTGCGACCGGAGTTGATATCGCGCCAGTCGACGGCGCCGCGACCGTGATCGCGCGCGGATCGATCGACGACGCGAGCGTCCGTCAGTATCAATTATGGCTGGACTACTGGCAGAGGGAGCGGGTGACGAAATAGTCGACCGGGCATTCGTTTTCCGTGCGCTTGCGGCCGGCCAGCAATATCGCGGCCGGGCAATTCTCCACGTTCTCGAAATCGACGCTGGTCCCGGAGTTGAAGCCCTTGCTTTTGCACAGGGTTTCCGCAGCAGCCCGACAATCGGGGGCGCCATTCGGGGCGGTGGTGCAACGTTCCCTGCCGGACGCGATCCGGCTGGTCGGCAGCCGCGTTACCGCGCCCGCGGTCTCTTTCGCCGCCGAGGTCGCGACATCAGCGGCGCCTTTGGCAACGTCGGCGGCGCCTTTAGCGACGGTGCCTGCGGCATCGGCCGCCCCCTTGGCCGCGCTACCGGCTTGTCCGCCAATGCCCCCGAAACCGCCGATCGTCCCCTGCCAGGCCGCACTGATGCCCGCGCCCGCCGTCGATACGGAACTGTCGATCCAGTGACCAAGGGTCTCGAGCGCGCCGCGCGGAGGCGGAGCGGCCGGAGGCGGCGCGGCCGGCGGATCGGTGGTGATTTGGCCGGACTGAGCTTGGAGCTGGGCGTCCTGAACCAAGGGATCCTGAACCTGCGGATCCTGCCCTTGGGGGTCCAAGGCGACGGGATTTTGGGTGCCGGCGTCCTGGGTTCGGACGTTCCTGGGGCGCCCGTCCAGCGCCGGTGCTGACACGGCCAGCAGCAACAGCACCACGCCAGCCAGCGAGCACGCCCCTGCCCCCTTGGCTAAGCGCCTGGGCGAAATCGTCTTTCCCTTCAGCCCGGTCATGGTCTAGCGATGGCGATGCTCGCGGTCCGCGCCGCCATGGCGTCCTCCTCCTCGGTCGTGGCGAAAATGAGGAACGCCGGTATTCAATCAGAACAAATAGAGCGCGGCAATGACACCGACCACCAGCACGCCGACGCTGAGGGCGACCCAGAAGCCCAGCCGCTTCTCGATGGTGGCCCGGGCGCGCATGCCATAGCGGTTCAACAGGAACGCCGTGAGAAAGAACCGCATGCCGCGCGCCACGATCGAACACACGATGAACAGGCCGATATTGAAGCCGGCAAACCCGGAGGTGATGGTGACGATCTTGTAGGGGATCGGGGTCAGGCCCTTGAGCAGAATGATCCAGATCCCGTAATGCGCGTAGGCCTCGCGGAAGGCCTCGACCTTGTCGCCATAGCCGTAGAGATGGATCAGCCACTGGCCGACGGAGTCATAAAGGTAGGCACCGATGCCGTAGCCGAGCAGACCGCCGGCCACCGATGACACCGTGCACAATGTCGCGAAGGCCCAGGCGCGCTGCGGGCGGGCAAGCGCCATCGGAATCAGCATGGTGTCGGGCGGGATCGGAAAGACCGAGCTTTCCGCGAATGCCATCGCCCCCATCAGCCAGGCGGCATACGGCTTGTCGGCGGCGGCAATGCACCAGTCATAAAATCGTCTAAGCATGGCCGGCTTGCTTAGCGACGGCGGACTGGAAAGTCCACCGCGCCGGCGCGCGGCGTGCACTTTGCCCCAGGATTGATGAGGGTCTCAGTGTCCGGCGACTTGACGGCGCTTGCGGATCGGGCGTGCTTCCGCGACGTTGGGTCGCGTCTTGGGCTCGGCGTTCTTGGGCTCGGTGTTCTTGGCCTCGGTGGTTTTGGCCTCGGTGGTTTTGGGCTCGGCGGATTTGGTGAGCTTCTCCGCGATCCCGTACATGGCTTCGCGCCGCTCCATTTCCTGCCAGACGGCTTCCGGCCGGATCCCGGAGGCGACCCACAAAACCACCAAATTGTACATCAGATCCGCGCTCTCGCGCACCACCGCCTCACGACTGCCATGCATGGCATCGAGCACGACTTCGATGGCTTCTTCGGCGACTTTCTTCGCCATCTTGGCGCGCCCAGCCTGCAACAGCCGAGCCGTGCGCGAGTGCTCGGGATCGGCGAATTGCGCGGCGATGACGGCGGCGTAGAGGCGTTGCAGCGGATCGTTCATGCCTTCGAGCATAGCGCGGGCAACGCGGGAAAAACGTTAAGCCCACGGGTCACTCTCACCGATGGTTAGCACCGGGTAATTATGACAGCGGCATGACGACATGTCGTTCGTCTTGTCATTCGCCTTGCGTCAGCAGGGTCGCGTTGCCGCCGGCCGCAGCGATATTGATACTGACGGTCTGCTCGACCGTGAAGCGCCGGAGATAGTTTGGCCCTCCGGCCTTGGGGCCGGTTCCGGACAGTCCAGCGCCGCCGAAGGGCTGCGTTCCGACCACGGCGCCGATCATGTTGCGGTTGACGTAGACGTTGCCGACCGGAAGCCGCCGGATGATCCGTTGCACGACCGCGTCGATGCGGGTGTGGATGCCGAGCGTCAACGCATAACCACTGGCGGCGATATCGTCGAGAACACGATCAAGTTCATCCGCGCGATATCTGACGACGTGAAGCACCGGACCGAACACCTCTTGCTTGAGGTCGCGGACACGATCGAGTTCGATCAATACCGGCGCGACGTAGGTGCCCCCCACTGGCGGCAGATGATCGTCGACGGGCCGCACGCGACCCTGGCCATCCATGATGTCGATCCAGGCGTCGAGCCGCGACTTCGCCTCCGCGTCGATCACCGGACCGACGTGGGTCGCGGGATCGCGCGGATCGCCCAGTTTGAGCTCGCGCGCGGCGCCCGCAATAATTTCGATCATCCGATCGGCCACGTCGTCCTGCACGCACAGCACCCGCAACGCCGAACAGCGCTGGCCGGCGGAGCGAAACGCCGAGGCGATCACATCGTCGGCCACCTGTTCGGGCAGCGCCGTCGCATCCGCAATCATGGCGTTGATGCCGCCGGTCTCCGCGATCAGCGGCACGATGGCCGCGTCCTTGGCGGCGAGCGCACGATTGATCCCGCGCGCGACCTCGGTCGAGCCGGTGAATACAACGCCTGCCACCCGCAGGTCGGCAACCAGCATCGCACCGACCCGACCGTCTCCAGGCATTAATTGGAGCACCGTGTGCGGAATCCCGGCGGCATGCATCAGCTTCACCGCTTCGGCCGCGATCAGCGGCGTCTGTTCGGCCGGCTTGGCCACCACCGCATTGCCGGCGACCAGCGCTGCCGTCACCTGCCCGGTGAAAATCGCGAGCGGAAAATTCCATGGGCTGATGCAGACAAAAACGCCACGCCCGCGGTATTGCAGATCGTTGGTCTCGCCGGTCGGCCCCGGCAGCGATGCGGGCGCCAGCGCCATGCGCGCCTCCGCGGCGTAGTAGCGGCAGAAATCGACGGCCTCGCGCAACTCGGAAACGGCATCATCAAGGGTCTTGCCACCCTCGACCTGCAGCAGCGCGATCAGGCGCGCGCGATTCCGTTCGAAAGCGTCGGCGACGGCCTCGAGTGTCTGCGCCCGCGCCGCAACCGGCGTTGTGTTCCAAGCGGCAAAGCCCGCCTCCGCCGCCGCCATCGCGGACACGACCAGCGCCTCGTCGCCTTCCACCACCGAACCGATGACGGCGCCGTCGATCGGCGAGGTCAAACTGCGGCGGCGACCTTCGACGGCAATGCCGTCGATGAGCGGAGCGGCCACCGGATCTTGCGGCAGCGCGGAACGGATGTCGGCCAGCAGACGTTCGAGGCACGCGCCATCGCCGAATTCAATGCCGGCCGAATTGCGTCGTGCGCCGTAGAGTTCAGAAGGCCGAGGGATGCGAGGATTGCGGGCATCGTCTGGCCCTCCGATCACGGCCTGCGGGCGCTCGAGAATGACCGAGATCGGAACCTGGGGATCGGCGGCCAGCGACACGAAGGAGGAGTTGGCGCCGTTTTCCAACAATCGCCGCACCAGGTAAGCGAGCAGATCGCGGTGATCGCCGACCGGCGCGTAGATCCGGCAAGCGGCTCCCGGTTCCTCGGCCGTCAGCGCGTGGTAGAGCACTTCACCCATGCCATGCAGGCGCTGGAATTCATAGCCGCTGACACCGCCGGCTTCCTCGACGATGCTCGCGACGGTGAAGGCATTGTGGGTCGCGAATTGTGGAAACAATCGCGGACGGGCGGCGAGCAGCCGGCGCACCAGCGTCAGGTAGCAGAGATCGGTCATCGCCTTGCGGGTGAAGACCGGATAATCGGCGAGGCCGCGCTCCTGCGCGCGCTTGATCTCCGTATCCCAATAGGCGCCCTTGACCAGACGCACCATCAAATGGCGATCGAGCGTTTCCGCCGCCTGCGCAAGCCACGCAATCACGTCGGGCGCGCGCTTCTGATAGGCCTGCACCGCAATTCCGAAGCCATGCCAGCCGGCCAGCGAGGAATCCGCGAGCACACGCCCGATTACGGCCAGCGACAATTCCAACCGGTCGGCCTCTTCGGCGTCGATGGTGAAATTGAGATCATGCGCCTTGGCCATGCGAGCCAGCGCAAGCACGCGCGACGGCAGCTCGGACAGAACGCGCGCCCGAGAGACCGCCTCAAAGCGCGGATGCAAAGCCGACAATTTGACTGAAATGCCTGGACGATCGGGGAGCGCCCGATTGCCAGCACGTTCGCCGATCGCCGCTATCGCGTGCGCGTAGGACTCAAAGTAGCGCTCGGCATCGGCCGCAGTACGCGCCGCCTCGCCCAACATATCGAAGGAGTAGCGGGTCTCCGGATGATTTCCCGCGCGCGCGAGTGCTTCCTCGATGGTCTGTCCCAGCACGAAGTGCGATCCCAACAACCGCATGGCCTGCCGCGTTGCCATCCGCACCGGGGGAACACCGAGACGCCTGACGAGGTCGCCGAGAATCGTTTCCGGTGTCTCCCGCGCCTGCACGATCCGCGCAGAGATTCCGAGCGCCCACGCGGAGGCGGCGACCAATACGGCCGACGAACGTATTTTATGATGCGGCCAGTCGGCCGCCGACAGCTTGTCTTCAATGAGTTGGTCGGCGGTCGCGTGATCAGGGACCCGCAACAGGGCCTCCGCCAGCACCATGAGCGCGAGGCCTTCCTTGGTCGAAAGAGAATATTCCCGCAGGAAGTCTTCAATTCCCCCGACGCCCTCGGTTTTGGCGCGGATCGCGCCGACGAGACCTGTGGTCCGCTTTCTGATGCGGGCGTCCGCCATCACCGAGGTTTCGGCCTCCCGCAACAACCGGCGGGCCACGTCCTCATCGGCAGAAGCATAGGGGGCAGCAAAGGCCGCGATGGCCTCGTGGCCGGGATACGTGCGATCTGTTGTCGCGTCGCCTGTCATGCCGGAACTCCTGAGCGACTCGGCGTCACGCAATTCTAGCAATGGGAACCGGGTCAGACACTACATCCGCCCCGCGACCGCTATGCCGCGTGGGCTGCCCAAAATGCATTCATACACGCGCATGTGCGCAAGTCCGCCTTGCTCTTTCGGCCGGCATGTTCTTTATCTGCGCATGTCAGGTGCGGACGCGTTGCGGTTCCCGCCTGCTGAAACCGCGCCTCATGGGCAAATCGCACTCAATCTAGGAACACGGTCATGGGCGTCCTAGCGCGCGATCAGGCTAAGTGGATTTTGTTCTGGTTCGCGCTGGTGACGTCGGTCGCAGCCCTCGCGATCAGCCCGGCAGCGGCACAGACCGCGATCAAATTCACCCTCGACTTCAAGATCGAAGGTCCGGCAGCGCCCTTTCTGGTCGGGATCGACAAGGGCTACTACAAGGCCGCCGGCGTGGATGTCACCATCGACCCAGCCGCCAATTCGATCGAGTCGATCAACCGGGTGGCGTCCGGCAACTACGACATGGGCATTGCCGATATCAACGCGCTGATCGGATTCCGCGAGCAGCATCCGACCACACCGGTCAAAGCGGTGTTCATGGTCTACAACCGCCCACCGTTCGCGATCGTCGCGCGCAAGAGTCGCGGCATCTCCAAGCCGAAGGATCTGGAGGGCAAGAAACTGGGTGCCCCGGCGGCCGATGCGAGCTTTGCCCAGTGGGACCTGTTTGCCAAAGCCAACGAGATCGATGCCTCCAAGGTGATGGTGGAAAATGTCGGGTTCCCGGTGCGCGAACCGATGCTCGCCGCCGGTCAGGTGGACGCGATCACCGGCTATTCGTTCGTCGCCTACATCGATTTGAAGGATCGCGGTGTACCAGCCGATGATCTCGTGTTGATGCTGATGGCTGATTTTGGGGTCAATCTGTACGGCAGCGCCATCATCGTCAGTCCGCAATTCGCCGCCGTACATCCTGAGGCGGTGGCGGCATTCCTGCGCGCCGTGGTGCGCGGTCTCAAGGAAACCGTCCGAGACCCGGCGGGCGCCATCGATTCCGTACTCAGGCGAAGCGAGGGCTCAAAAAAGGATGTCGAACTGGAACGGCTGCGCATGGCGCTCAGGGACAATATTCTGACCCCGGAAGTCAAAGCCAACGGCTACGGCTTCGTCGACATGGTGCGGCTGGAGAAGTCGATCGAACAGATGGCGCTGGCGCGCGAATTCAAAACCAAACCGGCGGCAGCGGATATCTTCGACGCATCGTTTCTGCCGGGTGCCGCCGATCGCAAGATCAATTGAGGCGTATCGGCTCTCGTTACCAAATGGCGCCGTCGCAGCGATGCTTCAGACGCGGCGATGCTTGGCCCGCGGACGGGACCACAAGGCCTGATGTTAGGTCCCGCTCGCGCGCAGTCCGAGGGTGGCGTCAACGCTACCGGCCAATGCAATTTCACGATGCGGAAGCGGTGTCGACGCTCGCTGTGACTGCAGAATTTCCGCCAGCGCATTGGCGAGTTGTTCAAGCGCGTCCCGATCCCCACCCTCGCGCACGTAAATGCTGCAGATGATTTCGGGCAGCCTCGGCAACAAGCGGTCGTCGCAAGGAAACAGATCGGCGACTGCGATCCGACTGCGCGGCAGCGCCATGATGCCAAGGCCGGCGGCAACGGCGGTCGCGACCTCGGCCGCGGTGGGAGCCGTGAAGACGATGTGATAATCGCGCCCGGCTCGCTCCAGCGTGGACACCGCGAGCCGATGCAGAGCGCAGCCTTCCACGCAAGTGGCCAGCGGGATCGCCCCGGTGCTGTCAACGCGAGTTGATGCTCCCCGCGCCCAGACCAGTTCCTCGTTCCACTGAAAGCGCGCGTCGGGATCGGCCTTGGCGCCGGACAACGTCACGATCAGATCCAGTTCGCCCAAACGCAATTCATGCAACAGCACCTCGCCCGGCGCATTGCGGATATCGAAGCTGACGTCAGGCCAGCGGGTGCGGAAGCCGGCCAGCGTCCACGCCAACAGCGGGCTGGCGAAATCGCCGGCGATACCAAGCCGTATTTTTTGGGCGGTGGGTCGCGGCCCAGCAAGGTGGAGAATCTGGTCGTTGATCTGCAGCAAACGCCGCGCGTAGCTGACCACGAGTTCGCCGGTCGGTGTCAGCGTCACGCCTGGGGCGCTCTTGTCCAACAATTCACTGCCGAGCAGCATTTGCAGCCGCTTGATCTGTGCACTGACTGCGGGCTGGGTCACTCCCAAGGAGTGGGCAGCCTTGGTAAAGCTGCGCAGATCGACGACTGCGATCAGCGTCCGCAGCAGCTCCGTCGGAATATTTGTCATTAGCGCTCCCCCTGATTCATAACGTCCGACGATGAGCATCAATACGCTGCCAGAGCACCGCTGCCGGATCAGCGCTGCACGACAACGGCGGGGGTTTTCACCCGGTCGTTGGGTCGAAGTGTTACAAAATCGGAGGCCGATCCCAAGTAAAACCTACATAAGTGCAAACCCTGATGCCAGTTGCCCGCAGCGATACGTGGTTTCGCACCGCGAGGCCGTCGGCGTCATCGCAACAAAACTTGCAGAGCGGATCTGAGCTTACAAATTTGCCTGCAATAGTCCTTGCAGTGCAGAGACTGACCTTAGGTTGCCCTTCCGCAATGCTTTAACCCTACCCAAAGATTACGATTGTCCTTTCGGCCCGGTTCTGGTGGCTTGCCGGCCCGTTGTGGTAAATTGATATGGGGAGAGTTGGCGTCGTCGTTGCCGCCACCATTCTGATGACATTCCTGCTGCTTTATGGTCGCGTCATTCGCATGCTCGGGCCGGAGGCCCGGCTGGCCTGGATTCTGACCGGCGCCAACCTGACACTGGTCGCGGCCGTGGTCGCCGCACCGATTCTGCTCGGTCGCGCCATCGACATACTGATCGTGTCCCAGGCCACGGGCAGCATCCCAAGTTGGCCCGTTCTGGTTGCCCTGATCTTCGCCTTTACCGGTCTCTGCCTCCTTGCGGTCGGCGGCGGGGCCATTGTCGCCCTTTACGCCGATCGTCTCGCCCATCGGCGACGCCATGGCGTGCTTACCACCTACTTCGAACACGCCCTGCAGCTTCCCCGCAACATCGAGGGTGGGCCGCATTCCGGTCGCCTGATGAAAATCATGCTGTCCGGTACCGATGCGATGTGGGCGCTGTGGCGCGACCTGTTCCGCGACTCGTTCGCCGCCACGGCGTCGATCGCATTGCTGCTGCCGCTGGCGCTGTTTCTGAACTGGAAGCTCGCGCTGATCTTGACCGGAACCGGTGCCGCCTTCGCGCTGTTAGCGGTGCTGATCCTGCGCAGGACATCCACGCTGCAAGGCTCGGTCGAGGGACATTATTCGGATCTTGCAGAGCGCAGCTCTGACGTGCTCAGCAATATCGGCCTGGTGCAAGGTTTCGCGCGCGTCGATGCCGAAGTCGCCAGTCTGAAGGATTTGGTCGATCGGCTGCTCGCAGCACAAATTCCGGTCCTGTCGTGGTGGGCACTTGCTGCCGTGCTGACCCGGGCGGCGACCACCCTCGCCGTACTGCTGATCTTTCTGGCCGGCGTTTGGCTGCGCCTGCATGGCCAAACCTCGATCGGCGACATTGTCATGTTCATGACGTTCGCCGGCGTGCTGATCGGCCAGCTCGAAACCATCGTTCGCTTCATCAACCGCCTGTCGGACCAGGCACCGCAGCTGCAGGATTTCTTCGGCGTGCTCGACACCGCACCCGCCGTGCGCGACCGCCCCGACGGTATCGATCCGGGCCGGTTGCGAGGGCTGGTCGAATTCAGGGCCGTGTGCTTTGCCTATCACGGCAAGCAACCCGCGGTCACCGATCTGAGCTTCACTGTGCTGCCGGGCGAAACGACCGCGCTGGTCGGAGCCACCGGTGCCGGCAAGTCCACCGCACTCGCGCTGCTCCATCGCGCGTTCGACCCGCAAGCCGGCACCATCATGGTCGACGGCATGGATCTGCGCGGCTTGCGACTCTCGGCACTGCGCCACAATATCGGCACGGTGTTGCAAGAAACGCCGCTGCTCAATCGCTCGTTCGCGGAGAACCTGAAACTCGCGAAACCCGACGCCAGCGAATCGGAGATGCGCGAGGCGCTGGCGCGGGCGCAAGCACTGGACGTCGTCGATGCGAGCGCCGACGGTCTCGGCACCCAGGTCGGCGAAAGCGGCCGGCTGTTGTCGCCCGCCGAACGTCAGCGGCTGACGATCGCGCGTGCGCTGTTAAAGGACGCGCCGATCCTCATTCTCGAAGAGGCGCCGGGCGCCCTCGAGGCTGCCGTCGACACCAAATTGCAGACCGCTCTGGAAGAAGTCACCAAGAACCGAACCACCTTCGTCATCGCGCATCGGCTGGCCACCATTCGCAATGCCACGCGCATTCTGGTGTTCGACGGCGGCCGCATCGTCGAAAGCGGATCATACGACCAACTGATTCAAGCCGGGGGACGCTTCACGGCGCTCGCCAAGGCGCAATTCGGAATCAGTACCGCGCGACCGCGTCCGCTGCGAACGGCGGTGTCAGCCAAGGCCAAGCGCGCTACTTGATTCGCTCCAGAATACTGACGTAGTTCGCGACCGCGGTGCCTCCCATATTGAAAAGGCCCGCAAGCTTGGCATCCTTGACCTGAAAGTCCCCGGCGCTTTCGCAGAGTTGCATCGCGCAAAGCGCGTGCATCGAGACCCCGGTGGCGCCGATCGGATGTCCCTTGGCCTTCAGGCCGCCCGAAGGATTGATCGGCAATGGTCCGTCCTTCTGGGTGAGGCCGTCCTTGATCGCGCGCGCTCCCTGCCCCTCGGGCACCAGTCCCATGGCCTCGTACTCGATCAGTTCGGCCACGGTGAAGCAGTCGTGGGTCTCGACCAGGGAAAGGTCGGTGATCGCGAGGCCGGCGTGGTCGAGCGCCTGCGACCAGGCCGCAGTGCAGCCCTCGAATTTCAGAATGTCGCGCCGCGACATGGGAAGGAAGTCCTGGGCATGGGCGGCGGCGCGGAAAGCAACAGCTTTGTCCATCTGCAGGGCGGTGTCGACGTCGGCGAGCACGATCGCGGCGGCGCCATCGGATACAAGCGAGCAGTCGGTGCGCTTCAGCGGACCGGCGACAAACGGATTCTTGTCACTTTCAGTCCGACAGAAGTCATAGCCGAGGTCCTTGCGCAGTTGCGCATAGGGATTGCCGACGCCGTTGCGATGGTTCTTGGCCGCAATCATGGCAAGGGCATCGGACTGGTCGCCATATTTCTGAAAATAGCGGGCGGCGATCTGGCCAAAGATACCGGCAAATCCCGCTTCGATATTTGCCTCCTCACGCACATAGGAGGCCTTGAGCAGAATTTCCCCGATCTGCGGGCCCGGCGTGGTGGTCATCTGTTCGACGCCGACCACGAGGACGACACGGGCTCGCCCGGCCGCGATCGCCGTGAGTCCCTGGTGCACGGCCGCCGATCCGGTGGCGCAGGCATTTTCGACCCGGGTCGCGCGCTTGAAGCGGAAATCAGGCGACGCCTGCAACACCAGCGACGCAGTAAAGTCCTGGGCGGAAAATCCTCCATTGAAATGACCGAGCAGAATTTCGTCGACATCGGCGGCGGCGATCCCGGCATCCGCGAGTGCCGCGGTCGCGACCTTCACGACCAAGGACTCGACCGTCTCGTCCGCGAGGCGGCCGAACGGCGTGTGCGCCCATCCGATGATGCAGCCGGTCATCGTTTCCTCCCTGTCGAACTTTGGTCGCTTTTGACGGCGAAGCATCTCCCGGCAAAGCGACCGCCGGTTCGCCGCACGACACACGACCGCAACATAACCATGAGCCCCCTGGGTTCCAATGGAACCGGGAACCTTGTCAGCAAGATAGACCGTGTGGGCAAAGATGCCAGTACCTTTGCTTTAGGTCCCGCATTGGGTTTAGATACGCCCGCAACGCCGCCGGAATACTGTTGTTTCCGCGGCTCGACAACAGCTGGATCAAACCATTGCCGTTCCGCCTGAGGCCACCCCCGACCGCCTTTGTGCTCGCCACGGCCCTTGCGGCATTGGCGACTGGCGCCG